>Ga0209284_10000007_pt1 | contig 247030 bp, 250 predicted proteins | sample FRY03_FD_187211 | JGI IMG/M metagenome (GOLD analysis project Ga0209284, IMG submission 187211) | Freshwater microbial communities from Lake Fryxell liftoff mats and glacier meltwater in Antarctica - FRY-03 (SPAdes) (version 2) | ecosystem: Environmental > Aquatic > Freshwater > Ice > Glacier...
TACTTCAGTGGTACTGCGACCTTCGGAGCCACGAACCTCACAAGCGCTGGGTCAGAGGACGCCTTCACTGCGAAGGTCAATGCTGATGGCACCTACGCCTGGGCCACCAAGGCTGGCGGGACGAGTACTGACATCGCATATGTCGTTTCGGCACTTGCGGATGGTTCGAGCATCATCACCGGGCAGTTCGCTGGCACCGCGACCTTCCTCGGAATCCCGAGCCTCACAAGCGCTGGGTCAGCCGACACGTTTACTGCGAAGGTCAACGCTGATGGCACCTACGCCTGGGCCACCAAGGCTGGCGGGGCGGGTTATGACGCCGCATATGCCGTTTCGGCACTTGCGGATGGTTCGAGCATCATCACCGGAATTTTCAATGATACTGCGACCTTCGGAGCCACAAGCCCCCTCACAAGCGCTGGGTTAGCCGACACCTTCACTGCGAAGGTCAACGCTGATGGCACCTACGCCTGGGCCACCAAGGCTGGCGGGACGAGTGATGACTCCGCACGTGGCGTCTCGGCACTTGCGGATGGTTCGAGCATCATCACCGGATACTTCAGTGGTACTGCGACCTTCGGAGCCACGAACCTCACAAGCGCTGGGGCAGTCGACACCTTCACTGCGAAGGTCAACGCTGATGGCACCTACGCCTGGGCCACCAAGGCTGGCGGGACGAGTAATGACTACGCAAATGGCGTTTCGGCACTTGCGGATGGTTCGAGCATCATCACCGGATACTTCAGTGGTACTGCGACCTTCGGAGCCACGAACCTCACAAGCGCTGGGTCAGAGGACGCCTTCACTGCGAAGGTCAATGCTGATGGCACCTACGCCTGGGCCACCAAGGCTGGCGGGACGAGTAATGACTCCGCACGTGGCGTCTCGGCACTTGCGGATGGTTCGAGCATCATCACCGGGCAGTTCGCTGGCACCGCGACCTTCGGAACCACAAGCCCCCTCACAAGCGCTGGGTCAAACGACACCTTCACCGCCCGCATCGCCGACGCGCCCCCGGCTCCGACGAGTGTGACTGGTGTCAGTGGTAACACGCAAGTTGTGGTGTCGTGGAGTGCGCCCGCGGACTCCGGTGGAGCAGCGATTTTGGCGTATACGGTGACAGCGAGTTCGGGAGGGACGTGTTCGTGGTCGATCGGAGCACTCTCATGCACCGTCACGGGCCTTGCGAACGGTACGCCGTATACGTTCACTGTGACAGCGACAAATAGTGTCGGGACGAGTAGTGCTTCGAGTGCGTCATCGGCAGTTACACCAGCAACGCTGCCGGATGCTCCGACAGGTGTGAGTGGTGTCAGTGGTAACACGCAAGTTGTGGTGTCGTGGAGTGCGCCCGCGGACTCCGGTGGAGCAGCGATTTTGGCGTATACGGTGACGGCGAGTTCGGGAGGGACGTGTTCGTGGTCGATCGGAGCACTCTCATGCACCGTCACGGGCCTTGCGAACGGTACGCCGTATACGTTCACTGTGACAGCGACAAATAGTGTCGGGACGAGTAGTGCTTCGACTGCGTCAGCGGCAGTTACACCAGCGACGCTGCCGGATGCTGCGACGAGTACCCCAGGCACAACTCCCCCAATCATCATCACCGTTCCAATCAACATCATCAATAACATCACCATCAATATCACCGTCATCACGCCGATCAATATTCAATGGTCTAACCAAACCCTGACAAGTCCACTCCTAGCCGCATTCGCCGCAGCACCCGAGACGACGTACACAATCAGTGCGACCAAGACTACGAGAGCAACTAAGAAGGTGCGTGGTTCCTGCAAGGTCAAGAGTGGCAAAGCGTCCTGCAAGATCAAACTCAAATCAAAAGGCAAGTGGATTGTCGCGATCACACCAAAGAAGAACGGCAAGGCCGCGAAGAAGGTCTTCAAGGTCTCCGCAACGAAGATCATCAAGATCTAAGAACCTCGAGTTAGGCACACAAAGCGACAACTCAAAAAGTACGAAAATAGTTGGGCTACGTTAATGAGTGGACCTCAAGGTGCGCCTTGTGACTACCTTTACCCCGACCGGTGGCACTGCCCTCAGCGTAACCAGGACGCTGGTGTTGAAGAAGACCTAGGTCCTTTTGTGCACTTTCGTTAGCGGCGGAGCGTCGCCTCGGCGGCAAAGCGCTCTTGCGCGAGGCCGATCAGGCGCTCGAGCAGTTCGGCGTAGCCAATGCCGCTGGCCTCGAATAGGCGCGCGTAATAGCTCGTTGCGGTAAAGCCGGGGATCGCGTTGATCTCGTTGAGCACGAGCCGACCCGAGTCGGTATAGAAGAAGTCAATGCGGGCCATGCCGTGGCAATCGCAGACCGTGAAGGCGTGGGCGGCAATTGCACGCAGCCGATCAGAGACGTCGTCAGGGAGATCGGCGGGCGCCACGAGGGTCGAACCCCCCGGCGCATACTTGGCCTCGAAGTCGTACCAATCTGCGTCGAACTGGATTTCGCCAACGACAGACACCTCGAGGTTCGGCACCAGCCCCAAAACACCACTCTCGACTTCGCGGCCGACCAGCAACTCCTCGACCAGCACCTTGTCGTCATGTGCCAGTGCAAGGTCGAGCGCAGCGTCCAAACCAGCGGCCGCTTCGACGCGCGAGATGCCAACGCTGGACCCGAGCCGTGCTGGCTTGACAAACACGGGGAACCCCAGCTCGCTCGCGACCTGCGCCTGCACGACCGAGCGATCCGACCCCAAGCCGACTAGCACCTGCCGCGCGACGTCAATGCCCGCGTCGCGCAGCACTGCCTTGCAGCGGTCCTTATCCATCGTCAACGACGCGCCCAGCACGCCCGGTCCGACGTATGGCACACCGAGCATTTCGAGCAGTCCCTGCACCGTGCCGTCCTCGCCAAACGGGCCATGCAGTACGGGGATCACGACATCACAATCGAGCGGGCCGCCCTTCCCCGGCGTGACCGACATTGTTACCCCATCAGGAGTGGTCCAGACACCACTACGATCAATCGTGATTGACACGACGTCGAAACGGGCGGGGTCGAGCGCGCCCGCAACGCTGGCAGCCGACCGCAGTGAAATATCGTGCTCCGACGAACGCCCCCCGCCGAGGACTGCAACGCGCAACCGCTCGGCCACTACGTCGTCGTACCCGTATAGCGACCGACAACGATTGAGACGGTCGAGCCGAGTGGCCTCGCCGAACCACTCGCAGGATTCTGCGAAATCACGATGCCATCCTGCGCAGGATCCGAGACAGCACTCTCCTGCGCGCTAGCGACAAAGCCCGCTGCGGTGATCTGCGCCTCTGCCGTCCCGCGTGCGATGTTGACGACCGACGGGACAGCGGCAGTCGCTGGGCCCTTGGATATCACAACATTGACGGCAGCTCCCTGTGGCACCGACGTACCCGCAGCAGGATCCTGTGAGATCACCTGCCCTGCAGCCGCCGCATCGCTTGCCTCCGCTTGGGACCCGAGTACCAGGCCAGACGTAATCAGCGCGTTCTGCGCATTCGTCAGGCCCAACCCAACGAGATTCGGCACCGTGCCCTGCTTCTTGCCACTCGAGATGACGAGCCCGATCGTCGTGCCCGGCTTGACACTAACGCCGGCAGTCGGTGACTGCGAGATGACGATTCCCTCGGCCACGGTATCCGAAGGTTCAGTGTCAGAATGCACGACGAGTTTCTCGGTCTCGAGCTTGCTTGTGGCATCGGCAAGGCTTAGCCCAGCCACGTTGGGAACGGCCACTGCGTCGGGGCCAGATGAGACGTCGATCTCGACCGTCGTCCCAGCCGGCACGCTCTCACCACTGCCCGGGTGTTGTGCCGTGACCTGACCTGCCGGCGCATTTGTTGAGGCGGTCTGGATAACGAGCGGTATCAGCTCCAGCTGCTTCAGCGCAGCAATGGCATCCGCTTCTTGCTGACCAACGACGTTTGGCACCTGCACCAAAGCCCCCGTTGTGGCGGCGGTTGTTGTTGTGGGCGTGGTACTGCCACCACCCGAACGGCCCCATGCGACCAGCCCAATCGCGATCGCGGCAAGCACGACCCCGACAACGATCAGCAGGATCCAGAGGCGTCGGCGGTTCGGGTTCTTCTCACGGGCGGGAGCGCGCTCCCGGGGCGGTAAGGGCGGCGCCACCATGGTCTGCTCGATCGGGCGATTCATCGCGATCGTAGCGGCGCCAATGACCGCAGTTTCGTCGCTGATCGGAAGCCCCTGACGAACCTTGTCGAGCTCGAGGCCCATCTCGTCAGCACTCTGGTAGCGCTGCGTTGGATCCTTGGAGAGCGCGCGCATCACGACGGACTCGAGTGCGATCGGCACAAGCGGGTTGCGGTCGGTGAGGGCTTCTGGCGCCTCTTGGACGTGGCGCATCGCGACCGTCACCGCAGCCTCGCCTTCGAAGGGCACGCGTCCGGAGAGCATCTCGTAGAGCACGATGCCGACGGCGTAAAGGTCGGCAGGCGGACCGACGGACAGCCCTCGAGCCTGCTCGGGTGCAAGGTACTGTGCGGTGCCGACAATGGAGCCCGCCTCCGTCATCCCAGTATCCCCCGCGCTGGCGATACCGAAGTCGGCGACTTTGATCTTGCCGTCGGGTTGCACGAGGATGTTCTGCGGCTTGACATCGCGGTGGATGACGCCCTGCTGGTGTGCAACGCGCAACGCTGCGAGGATCTGCAGCGCAATCGTGATCGCTTGGCGTGGCTCGATTGGCGACTCGCGGCGGATCAGATCCTTGAGCGTCTCGCCCTCGACGTACTCCTGGACGATGTACGACATGCCAGCCGTCTGGGACTGGTCATAGACCTGGACGATATTCGGGTGGTTTAGTCGTGCTGCAGCGCGCGCCTCGCGCTGAAACCGTTCGATGAAGTGCGGGTCGTCGCTATGTCGATCGGCTAGAACCTTGACCGCAACCTGACGGTGCAGCGACTCATCTTGCGCCAAGAATACGCGCGCCATTCCGCCCTGCCCGAGCCGCCTGACAATGCGGTAGCGGCCGTCAAAAAGCGAGCCAGGGGAAGTGTCGTTGATGTCGTTCATAGGAGTGCTCCCGTGGATTGTCTCACGATACCTGCGCCGTCAGCGCCCGTAGCACGTCGGCAGCGATCGGCGCGGCGAGATCGCCACCGGTGCCGTCGACGTCTTCGAGCAGGACTGCAAAGGCGAAACGCGGGGCGTTGGAGGGTGCGAAACCGATGAACCAGGCGTCGTTTTTGCCGACGCGACCCGTCTCGGCAGTACCGGTCTTGCCCGCCACATCAAGGCCGGCAACGGCGGCAGCAGCGCCAGTACCGTCGTCGACGACCTGCTTCATCAGTGCACGTAACGCAGCTGCTGTTTCCGTTGTCATGGCACGGCCAAGATAGATCGGCGTCGGTCGCCGCACGATCGAGCCGTCGGGTGCCCGGACCTCTTGGACGGGTTCCGGCTGCACAATCTGACCACCGTTGGCGACGGCTGCAGCAACTTCGGCCATCTGGAGTGGCGTGGCGAGTAGGCGCTCCTGGCCAATCGCGATGCGAGCTACGTCGATCGGTGTGGTCGGGGATACGAGATTGCCTTGGCGGTTAAAGATCCCTGATGGCAGTGTCTGTTCGGCTGGGTAGTCCCAGGGAATGCGTGAGAAGAAGCCGAAGCTGCGCATGGTCGCCTCGAGCTTCTCGGCCCCGAGATCGATGCCGACCTTGGCGAACGTCGTGTTGATCGAGTGGACGAACGCATAACCAAAGTTGTGGGGGCCATACGCGCGACCACGAAAGTTGCAGAGTGGCTGCCCGCTGGTGTTGATGCAGGAAGGGCCGGGAAACTTCGTGTCGGGAGTCACGGCGCCGGCATCGAGCGCGCTGGCTGCCGTGACGACCTTGAACGTCGATCCCGGTGGATAGAGGCCCTGTGTGGCGCGGTTGAGGAGTGGCGATGCGGGATTCTTGAGGGCTGCTTCGAGACCGTTGTTGGGATCAAACGTCGGTGTTGATGCCATCACCAAAATACCTCCCGTGCTTGGGTCGAGCACGACGACACTGCCGCGAACGCCCAGTGCTGTGAGGCGATCCATCGCAACTTTCTGCGCGACTGCCTGTAGCCGCAGCACGACCTCGTTGCCGCGCACGGTGTTGCCGCGCATCCGATCGAAGGCGTTCGTCACGCCAGCTAGATCGCCGGTGCTGCCCGAGAGTTCCGGATCGAGCGACCGCTCGAGACCGGCGCGACCGGCGAGGAGCGACGAGTAGCCCACCAATTGGGCTGCCAGACCTTTGGTCGGGTAGACGCGCTTGTAGACGGTGCGACCATCGAGTTGTGCTGGGTTCGACTCGGCGAGCACGACACCATCAGCCGAGACAATCGAACCGCGATCGATCTCGAGGTCGCGATAGACAAGGCGCACGTTGGATTGGCGAGCCTCGAGCGAGGAGCGAGCCCACACCTGCCAATAGGTCGTCATGACGATCAGCGCGCACAGGGCCACAGTCAGCGCAATAAAGAGGTGGCTGATGCGGGTGTTCACACGCGCTCCCGATTTGCGCGCTGCGAAATACACAGCAACAGTCCCGCAATCGCAAAGTTCGCCGTCACGCTCGAACCGCCGTAGGACACGAAGGGCAGTGTCAGCCCGGTCAGTGGTAGCAGTCGGATGACACCACCGATGATGACGAAGACTTGGAAGCCAACCGCTATGGCGAGACCAGCGGCGAGGAGTTTTGAGAACCCGTCGTCGGCGGTCGTCGCGATACGAAAGCCACGCCAGGCAAGCAGGAGGTAGAGCAGGATCACCGCAACCGCTCCGACCAGCCCCATCTCGTTGGCGATGACCGAGAAGATAAAGTCCGTTTGTGCGGACGGGATGATTGTTCCACCCGCCTCATTGAGAATCAGTCCACGCCCAAAACCCGTACCGAGCACGCCACCGTCGGCGATCGTATAAATCGATTGGGTGATCTGATAGCAGCATTGCGCCTGCTCGTCAGTCCACGGATTGAGCCAACCGTCGATGCGGGTTTGCACTTGTGGTGCGATCTGCAATGCGGACGCGGCACCAATAGCGAAGAGTCCGATGCCGGCGCCGATGTAGAGCAGACGCCCCGTCGCAACGTAGATCATCGCGAGTGCGATGACGTAGAACAATAGCGATGAGCCGAGGTCGTTCATCGCGACCAGTAGGACGAGTGATAGGCCGCAGAGGATCAGCAGTGGAAGCGCGTGTCGGAGAGCAGGAATACCAACGCCGAGTACGCGGCGGGTAGGTGCTGTCAGCACCTCGCGGCGCTCGCGGAGGTAACCGGCGAGGAAGATGACAAGCAGGATCTTGGCGAATTCGCCTGGCTGAATCTGTAGATCACCGACGCGGATCCAGAGGCGCGCACCGTTAATAGACGATCCCAGCACGATCGTCGCGAGCAGGAGCACGACGGCCAGTGCACCGCAGGTGTAGCGCAAGGATTCGAGGCGGCGAATCTCGCGAAAGGCGATGATCACTATGGCGAAGAGGGCAAGCCCAAACAGGATCCAGACGCCTTGGTCTCGTGCCAGCAGGGCGTCGATGCGATAGATCTCGATCAGGCCGATGGATGTCAGAACGGCTGTGATTGGCAGCACGTACGGATCTGCGTCAGGGAGTGCCACGCGCACCATCAGGTGTGCGCCGAGATAGGCGCCTGCAAAGAGGGTGGCCGCAATCAGTGATGCAGTGCCAAACTCTTGGGCGCGCGCAAGTTGGACTGCCGCAAAGCCTGCGGTGGTAATTCCCAGGGCGAGCAGGATTAGCCCAAGCTCGCGGTTGCGGTGAGGAAGTTTGAGGAGGCCGCGGCTGGTGATCACGGCGTGCTCGGTGGCATCCGTAGCCAGGGCGCGGCGGTGATCAGCAGCGCGATGCGCTCCTCTGCGCTTGCGCGCGACCCGATGCGCTGATCGAGCAAACTCTGGCGCTGTTCCCCTGAGAGCACGGCTGTTGGGATGTCGGTAATGGTGACTGCGCGATAGAGCGTGATACTGCTCGTCAACTCGAACGGCAGTCCCTCATAGATCGCAACGCGACCGCCGGGTGTGGCGCCAACGAAATGCGCCCACTGCAAGCCGACAGCAATGGCAATCGCCAACAAAATGCCGATCGCCGCTGCCACGCCTGCGATCAAAAGGCCCGAACCGCGGCGACGGGGCGGAGCAGTCGTCTGCACACGGTTTTCCTCGATCGTGAGCGCTGTTGCCGGCAGGATCACGATTGGCGGTCGTTCGGGTTCGGTGTCCTCGTCGTTGCGCGTGCCGAGGTGAAGCACGACGGCGGTGATGTTGTCCTCACCCCCCGCACCGTTGGCAGCCGTCACGAGTTGTCGAGCGAGCAGCTCCATCGGTCCACCAGCGCGGAGAATGCGAGCGATCTCGGCATCCGAGACCATGCCGGTGAGACCATCACTGCAGAGCAGAATCAGATCGTCGGGCTCGACGCTAACCCGCAGGACGTCAATGTCAACGCTAATGTCTGCGCCGAGGGCGCGCGTGATCACCGAGCGCTGTGGGTGATGCTCAGCTTCGCTGGCGGTGAGTGCTCCTCGGCGAATCAGCTCGCCGACGAGTGAGTGGTCGTCGGTCAGTTGCTGCAACCTACCGGCACGCAACAGGTAGGCCCGGGAGTCCCCGACGTGCGCGATCACGAGTGACACCCCATCGACCATCGCGGCCGTAATAGTGGTGCCCATGCCAAGCAGCGACGAGTCCGCGTGTGCGGCTGCGTAGATGCGCGCGTTGACACTTTCGATCGCTGCGGCAAGTGCCTGCTCACCCCCGTCGAGGCCATGGAGTGCGGCGACGGCCATAGCGCTCGCAACTTCGCCGGCGCGGGCACCACCCATGCCATCAGCGACGGCAAAGACCGGAGCGGACAACAGCAGCGCATCCTCATTTGATTGGCGCAGCCGACCAACGTCGCTACAAGCACCCGCTTCTAAAATCAGGAGCATCAGCGTTTCGGTCCGGGCTCGTAGACCATACGGGTCGATCCGACAGAGATCTCGTCTCCCTCGTGGAGTGGCGTCTCGGCGGCGATGCGGTGGCCGTTGACGAAGGTGCCATTCATCGAGCCGAGATCGGCAATTGTTGGCGCGCCACCACGCACGCGGACCACGGCATGGCGGGCCGACACGAAGCCATCACCTTCGAGCACAGCGGCAGCATGAGGATCGCGGCCGAGCAGTACCTCGGACTGGTCGAGTACGACGGCGGCGCCGACTGGCAGGATATCGCTTTCGAGTACGAGGAGTCGTCCGGGCAATGTTGGTGGGAGTGCGGATTGTTTGGCAGGGGACGGGTCGAAGCCGTGGCCTGGACTCAAGATCATGCTCTCGGAAGATCCACGAACATCGCGAATCGCCGTACGGGCGATCCGCCAAACGAACACGTAGAGCAAGACGAGTACGCCAATGCGGAGCAGAAGGAGTGCTTGGTCGACCACGGCTCAGCCGGGCCGCTGCTCGATCCGCAACGTGCTCGTACCAATCGTGATCTCATCGCCCACACCGACTGTCGCATGGCGCACGCGGCGGCCGTTGACGAGCGTACCGTTGGTGGAGTCGAGATCACGCAGGACGAAGCCTCCATCGCTGCGACCGAGCTCGGCGTGGCGCCGAGAGACATTGCCGTCGGCAAGCGGCACGTCGCAATCCTTGCTGCGACCAATTACCAGTGCGGCATTGCCAATTGGCGTCGCACCGCCGGGCCAGACCAAAACCCAAGGTGCTGGGACGGCTATGGGTGTAACGGGTGGCGTGCTTGGTGGTAGTGGTGCAATGGGTGCGACGGGTGTCGGTGTCGCCGCTGGTGGTGCGATCTCGACGGCGTCGGGGATCGCGAACGGGTCGGCAACGAGCGCGGCGGCGGCAGGGACTGGCTCGACGGCAGCAGGGGCAGCACCCCCACCAAACTCTTCGGGCAGTCGTGCCGGGGCTGCGACCGGGGCAGCGTCGGGGGCCGCGTTGGGTGGTTGCGTCTCCTCCATCTCGGCAGCGATGCCGAACGTGCCGACCTCAAGCTCGGCTGCGGTTTCGATCATGACCCGTGCACGACCCGGGAGCGAGTAGCCCTCGCGTCGCGCGTGCTCCGTCAGGTAACCCGCCAACTCGGTGCGGAGGCGCGCCTCGTAGGCCAAGAACTGCTCGCGATCGTCGGGTGCAAGAAAAACGGTGTACGCGTTCGGCACATAGACCTGCTGGACCGAAATGACCTTGTTGTCGTCCATCTCCTTGGTCAGCTTGCGTGCCAGCTCCACCGGCTGCACGTGGGAGCGGAAGGTACGACCAATACCCCCTTCGAAGACGCCCTCTAAACGATTCTCGATCCGACGGAGAAAACCCATTAACTCATCCTCTGATTGCCTGTGGCACGACGTTGTGGTGGTGTGGCGGGCTTGCGTGACCGCACATAAATCACTATACCGCCCGCCCCAGCGCCCATCAGGACGGTGAGGGGTGCAACCAGTGCTCCCGTCAGTACGAACGCAATCGCGAGTGTTGCGAGCGTACCGACCCCGAGCCAGAGTCCCGTCGCAACCAGCAATGGGCGGCCCTTGGCCCGTAGTACAGCGGGAGCCGTCAAGGCAAGAACCGCCCAGAGGCCGGCGAGCACAAGCGGACCCACACCAATCGCACTACCCACGATCGCTGCTGTCGCGATCGCATCGTCGGCGCCGGCCAGTTGGGTGGGGAGCGTTGCCAATGCTGGCGTAGCGACCAAAGGCGAGCCGTAACCGGATAGTCCGAGCACCATCGCCATCGTCAAGGCGCCCGCCGCACCGTTGGCAGCACGGACGTAGGGGCGAGACGCCGAACCTGCAAGCAATAGGAAGATCGTCCATGCAAAGCAGAGGGTGAGTAGCGGCGCGAGTGCTGGGAGCAGCAGGCGGCGACCATCGCGGGCCAGCACGGCAATCCAGACGACACCAACCAGAGCGGCGACAGGTACGAGTCCAAAAGCAAAATTGCCGGCGAGCGGCAGCGCGGCAGCTAGTACCAGAGCTCCGGCAACAAACGGTAGCCGTAACGCGACGACAGCTGCGAGCAGTGCGATCGCCAGTGGCCATCCGGTCGGATAGAACGGCAACGCGCCGAGCAGCGCCGTGCCGGCCACCACCGTCAGGGCGCTAGGCCAGTACGGGAGCATGCGCGTTACGAGCGCAGCGATCCGGGTTTCGGCTGCGGACTGCTCAAACAGATCGATCGGCTGGCCCGGCTCGCGCTCGGGGCGATCCGGCACCGCGCGCAACCAGCGCTCACGCAAACGCACGCGCGGCTCGATTAGCGGCAGCACAGCCGCTGGGTCGAGTTCGGCCTCGCCGCGCTCCATCGCAACGGCGCCTCGAAGCAGCGCATCGCGCAATTGGCCAGGCAATGGACGCCGCTGGTTGTCGAGATCCAGCGCGCGGTCGATCATCTTCGCCGCCGCCTCGGGGAGGTCGGGCCGCTCCTTCCGCAGCGAGAGTCGCAGTGACCGGTGCTTCTCTGCCAGCTCGATGGGGTTCTTCGATCGATACGGGTTCTTGCGGGTCAGTGCCTCGTAGGCCACGAGTGCCGCTGCCCAGACATCAACAGACCCCGTCAGCATCTCTCCCCGCACCTGTTCGGGCGCCATGTACGAGAGCGTGCCTAACAGACTCTCATCCACTGTCGCATCAGGCTGGTCGATCTGGGCGATGCCAAAATCGGTCAGTTTGAGAATGCCGTCTTCGCGCAGCAGAATATTACCGGGCTTGACATCTCGGTGGATGACGCCGCGGGCATGCGCATGTTCGAGCGCGTCACAGACCGCAGCAACGGCTCGGAGCACCTCGGACTCTTCGAGCCGCTTCTCTTTGAGCACGATCGAGAGGTCATTGCCCCGCACCAGTTCGAAGGCGACGTAGATGTAGTCGTCGTCCTCCTCACTGCCGAGCATCCGCACGATCGCGCCATGGTCGAGCGCACTGGCCGCGCGCATCTCGCGGCGGGCTCGGCGTCGCAACTTTTCCTGGGCAGGAATCGCCTTGAGCGCCACCATTTCGCCGGACCGGAGGTCCTCCGCCTCGAACACGGTGGCACTCCCACCAACACCGATTGTTTCGATAATGCGGTACCGATCAGCGACGATTCCCTCAGGGAAAAGCGGGGGTACGCCGTACTGCGCGGTGCGGACCGAACGGAGGCTCACCGGCCTAGCCGCGCATTCCACAGAGGATCGGGTGATAATGTGACGAATGCGGAGAGCGACACGGCTCCCGTTTCGCCACTTATGCCTTCGTTCCTTTCCTTCTTTGACGATAATCCTGACGAGGCTCCGCCTGAGCGCGGGGCACGTAAGCGGCCGTCCCTTCCCGGTGGCCACCGCGGCAAGGGGCCACAGCGCTTGCTGGTCCTCGGCGGTGGCATCCTGATTGTGCTTGTGGCGGGCTACTTCCTCGTTCAGCGCTGTCAGCGCGATCGCGAAGTCTCCTCGTACCAGAGTTACGTCGCGCAATCGAACGAGATCGCGAAGTCCTCGGCGACGGTTGGTTCGGAATTCTCGGCAGCAATCCTGACAGCGGGGCAATCGCCGGATGGCCTCAATCAGGCGTTGACACGCCAGATTCAGATACAACAGCAGACCGCCAAGAATGCTGCCACGCTCAATCCACCCGCCGATCTCGCAGCATACGCCCCGTTCCTCGTGCAGACAATGCAGTACCGCGTCAGTGGTCTGCAGGGGTTGCAGAAGGCGCTCAAAGAGGCCTTTACGGCGGCCGGTACCACAGGACAGGTGCCGCTCGAGCAGTCCGCGTCCGTCGCAGCAACATTCCAACGCCTGATCGCCTCAGACGTCGTCTACACGGACTCGTATCAGGCACCGAGTCGCGACGTGCTGGCGAAGAAGGCGATCAATGCCACGGTTGAGGATTCGCAGTTCGTCGATCCGAAATTAATCGAGTTTGCCGCTCCACAACGAATGCAGTCGATTCTTAATGCCCTGCTCGGTGGTGCGCCGATCGATGGTGAAACGACGACGACGACCGCGGCGGACGGCTCTGTTGTGACGTCCACGACGTCAACACCATCGTCTGGTGCCTTGCATGGCACAACGCTCATTAGTACGTCGTTCAACCCCGGCACAACCCAGCTCGATCCGGCATCGGTCAATGAGGTCGATAGCGCGAACAACATGTCACTGGCCGTGACGGTACAAAACTCGGGCGACACCACAGAGGTGTCGATCAAGATCAATGTGGTGTTGCGTGCCAAGGGCATGGACGACCGCACGTTGCCAACGGGCGAGATTACGACGCTCGATCCTGGAGCGCAGGGCACGATCGAGATTCCGTTTGGCCTCTCGGACATCGTCTTCGACAGTGTCGTCACTGCCAAGGTGATAGTCGAGAAGGTGCCGGGCGAGAAGAACATCGACAACAACATCGGCGCGTACCAGATCCAGTTCCGGCTCAAGCCCGCGTAGGGCCGGCGATCCATTGACGCTCGAGCAGCAGACCGGCACGGCGCTTGTGGTCGGTGGTGTTGGTGTTGCCCTTGCCGTGATCGCCTTGATCATTGCCCTGCGTACCGCGCTCTGGGCTCGGCGTTTGCGGCGTGCAGAGCAGGCCTTGCTTGCGGGAGAGCCGGTCGATCTGGTCGAGTTCGCTGTCGGTATGCAGGCGCGCATGGAGCGCATCGAGTTGGATGGCGTGCACCTGCGCGACGAGGTCCTGTCTGCGCTGGGCTCGCTCGACGTGTTGCTTCGGCGACGCTCGATCGTCCGGTACGACGCCACGGCCGACGACGAGGGGCGCCGTTCGAGTTCGTTGGCATTGCTCGACCGGCAGGGTTCCGGCATCGTCATTAGCGCCGTGCACGCTGGCTCGAGCACGAGCGTGTTCGTCAAGGACGTGTTGCGTGGCGGTGCTGGCTCGATGGCGTTAACGCCGGAAGAGCAGCAGGCGATCACACACGCCTTGCGTTAAGCATTTGTTCGCGCAACCCTCGGCTCTTTAGGACGGGGTCTAGCGGACTATTGGTTTTGGATGTAGCGCTTGATGGTTTCTCGTGGTGTTGCGCCAGACGCTGGGGGCCTACGCCCTACGTGACCTTGATCGTTCCCTGCATCGCGCTCTTGTGCGGGGTGCAGAAGTACGTGTAGGTGCCCTTCTTCAGCGTGACGGTCATGCTCTTCGTGCCGATCTGCGACAGTCCGGTGATCGACTTGTTCGTGATCCCGGGGCCGGTCAGCACGAAATCATGGGCTGCCGACTTGTCCACGACTTTGAACGTGTAGCTGCCCGCCTTCAGCGACGTGACCTTCTTGCCGGCCTTGGTCACGGTGATCGTGAAGCCCGGCCCGACGGTACCGTCGAGGGTGGTGGCGGCACTGGCCGGCGCAGCGGCGAGCGCAAGCGATCCCGCGACCAGCAGTGGGATCAGGCGGTGAAGGTTCATGCCCTGTCTATCGGCGGGCGGCAGCGCGCAGCCGAGATCGATCCTTGGACTACTTGACGATCCTTGACGTGACGGCCTGCGCGAGGTATCTCGCTGCGTTCTTGACCCTTTGAAGCAACCGATCAGCCTCGTTGTTATCCCTCTACGCAGTTGGCGTGCCTCGTTCGCTCCGGCTACGAGAACTTGACGAGCACCCAGTTCGACATGATTTGACGGTCCTCGGTGTGGTCATTCGAGGAAAACACCGCATACACGCGATAGGTCGTGCCGCTCTTGAGCGGCGTGCCCTTGTCGGTCCACGACGTCAGGCCCGTACCGGTCCAGCCGATGTACGTGGCGCGCTTCGCCCCGGCAGCCTTGGCGTAAATGTGCGCGTGGCCCTGGCCGGCTACGTTCTTCGAGCCGGCGTATGGAACCTTCTTGTATGCGAAGCCTTCGGGCTCGATCGTGAACTTGAGCTGCCCGGTTTTGGGCTTCTGCTGATCGATCGTCAGGATGATCGCTTTGGCATCGCCCATGCCCTGCCGGTCGCTAGCGGCACCAGCGATCGGGGCAGCGACGACGAGAGTGATGGCTGTTATGAGAAGTGTGCGGAGCATGTAGGTCCTTTCACGGGGTTGGTACACAAAAAAAACTAGATATTTCGGCTTTCGCACGCCGACACCTATTGCTATTGCTATTGCTATTGCTATTGCTATTGCTATTGCTATTGCTATTGCTATTGCTATTGCTATTGCTATTGCTATTGCTATTGCTATTGCTATTGCTATTGCTATTGCTATTGCTATCAAATTATCATCTCAAAGAAAACGGCGCCCGTCAAGTTCATGTTGTCGTTTGGTGAGACACCGTGGGTCCGGTGCTACCCTCGGCGAATGATCTCGGGAACGGTGCTCGTACTCAACGCAACCTACGAACCCCTCAATGTGACGAGCGTGTGGCGCGCCTGTAGCTTGGTGTTGTCGCGCAAGGCGGAAGTACTCGAAGCGCATCCTGAGCGTAAGATTCGCTCGCCCTCGACGACGCTGCCCCACCCGGTTGTGATTCGACTCGTTTCGTATGTTCGGGTACCACGATTTACGTCGCGCAAGATCACGCGGCGAGCTCTCTTCGCACGCGATGCAAATACCTGCCAATACTGCGGCTGTAGTACGCGGCTGACACTTGACCATGTGATTCCCCGCTCGCGCGGCGGTGCGTCGACATGGGATAATGTCGTGACGGCGTGCTCTCCGTGCAATCTCCGCAAGAGCGATCGTTTGCCACACGAGGCCGGCATGCCGTTGCATCGCGCGCCACGCGCACCCCACCCCGATCTCTATCTCACTCTCGGCACGCGCACGATCCCCACGGTCTGGCATCCGTACCTGCCAGAGCGGGCACGAGCACTGGCAGCGCGACAGGACAGTCACCGGCTCGCTGCTTAAGGCGCACAGCGGTTGTACAAGACCGTGCTACCGTCGCGGCCAGTGGCAGATCCAGCAACTGCATCGACGGCTCGTGCGGTACGACACCTCAGCCTGCTCTCGGAGACGATTGAGGCAGTCACGCGTTCGTTGGACTTGGCGGAGGTAACAGGCGCCGTTGCGATTGCAGTGGCGCGGGCCTTCGGCACGGATGCCTGCTTCGTGTACGTCTACGACGACACGACCAATGACCTCGTGCTGCAGGCCGTGCACGGGACGCACGTCGAGTCAACAGCGGGGCCGCCGCGGATGCAGGTTGGTGAGGGGTTGACAGGCTGGGCCGCCAAGACGCGCGAGTCGGTCGCAATTGCGGCAAACGCGCATCGCGACCCACGCTTCAAGGAGTTCCCAAATCTGCCAGAACGACGCTTCCAGAGCCTACTCGCCGTCCCGATTCTCGATCGGCGGGAGCGCCTGGCGGGCGCGATGAATGTGCGTACGGTCGAGCCGCGCGAGTACCACTCAGACGAGATCGAATTGCTCGAGACGATTGCCCGACAGGTGGCGCAGGCGATCGAGAACGCACGCCTCTACGAGCGTTCGCAGCGGCGTGTCGCCGAACTCGAGGCACTCGGTAGCATCTCGCAGGCAGTTGCCGAGTCGCTATATCTAGAAGAGGCGCTCGCGCACATTGTTGAGACGGCAGGCAGAGCCGCACACGCGGAGGTATGCGCGTTGGTCCTCGATGGGCCGGACGGCTCGCTGGTTGCGCGTCGTTCGGGAGACGACGGGCCAACGGACACCGAACTTGCCGCACTGGGGCTGCAGGCTCCGCTCGATCAGGTCGGCGTTTTCGCGGTGCCGTTGGCATGGAAGACACAACGGCTGGGTGCGCTTGTCGCGACGACCCCGCAGCGGCGGCCCTTCACGCCCGAGGAGCACATGCTGTTGCGCTCCGTTGCGAACCAAGCTGCTGCCGCAGTCGAATCGAGTCGTGGTCTGATGCGCGGCATTGTCGCGCAGGAGATTCATCATCGCGTCAAAAACAACCTGCAGACGGTTGCCTCGCTCTTGCGTTTGCGTTCGGGCAGCGCAGATCCCGCTCGGGCTCTGGCCGAATCTGTCGATCGGATCCTGTCCATCGCTGAGGTGCATGACCTGCTCACAGCGAGTCGGGAGGGTGAGGTCGATTTGTCGGATCTGATTCGCCGCGTCTCGGCGATGCTGGGACACGGCTTGGGGACGCGTCCGGCTGAGGAGGCGATTGCGCATGTGGAGGTCCCAGGCGATGTCGCAACTGCGGTTGCCTTGATCTTCTCCGAGTTGTACGCCAATGCGCTTGAGCACGGTGGTGGTGACGTTCGCGTCCAACTCGAGCGGCGCGGCAATGACGTCGAGCTTGTCGTCGCGGATCGTGGCCCGGGGCTGCCTGTCGACTTCGATCCAGAGCGTTCCCTTGGACTGAAGATCGCGCGCGCATTGGCGACGGACCAGCTCCACGGTGTGCTTGTGCTCGAAGCGGGTCTGCCAGGTGTCAGGGCGCGCCTGGTGTGGAGCGTTCCATGAGGGTCTTGGTTGCAGAGGACGAAACGATCATCCGTCTTGATGTCCGAGCGTTATTGGAGCGGGCGGGGCATCTAGTGGTGGCGGAGGCACGCGACGGGTTGGAAGCGGTCGCCTTAGCAGCCGAGCACGAGCCCGATCTGATCGTGATGGACGTCCGCATGCCGCACCTCGATGGCATCGAGGCTGCGCGGAAGATTACGGCTGCGCGTGCTGTGCCGATCGTAATGCTGACAGCGTATTCCGAAAGCGACCTCGTCGCTCGGGCCTCCGAGGCGGGGGCCTTCGGCTATCTCATTAAGCCGTTTCGCGAGGTCGACCTGTTGCCTGCGATCGATACTGCGCGGGCACGTTTCGACGAGATGGCTGCGCTGCGCGTCGAGGCTGCCTCACTACAGGAGGCGCTAACTTCCCGTAAGGCGGTCGAGCGTGCCAAGGGCATTCTGATGCAGCGCGAGGGCATCGATGAAGCCGAGGCCTTTCGTCGGATTCGTGCCGCGAGCCAGAAAACGGGTCGTACGATGCGCGTTGTTGCCGATGCGTTGATTGCAACGTTTGATGTGGAGCCCCGCTCGTGACGTCGGCGCCGGTGGTGGTCGAGCGGCGACGTGCGGATGGTGGTACGGAGCTCGGGCCACCGTGGCGGGTGATCGTCCTCAACGACGATCACAACACCTTCGAAGGTGTTGCGCGTGCGCTGGCAGCTGTGCTTCCTAGCGTCGACCATAAGCGCGGGATAACCCTTGCGAACACGATCCACAAGGCGGGTCGCGCGATCGTCTGGACGGGGCATCAGGAGCTTGCCGAGCTGTATCACGAGTCGCTCGCAGGACACGGCCTGACGATGGCCCCGCTCGAGCAGGGGTAGCTCGATTTCGTGGTGGGGTCATGACTGGACAAAGGGGTCAGACCCCTTTGTCCAGTCATGACCCCACCACGAAATCACGTATAGAGCTGCCGGACGAGTTGCTCGGGGGTGGTGAGCCACACGCCGAGAGCCCGTAGGCGTTCGAGGGTCGCTGCATAGTCGGCGGCGGCGGCGGGCCCGTCTTCACCAGCAAAGCGGAGGACGGGAATGCTCAGTGTGGCGGCACCCCCCGCAGCGATAAGCGTGCTCACACCAGGGTCGGGTGTCGATCCGAGTAGGGGCAACTCGATCCATTCGGCGGCGCGTTCGCTCTCCTGATCGTAACCGCGCGTGGGGAAGGCTGTGCCGCGAAGAAAACCAGGCCGCCCGGCGATCTGGATGCCAGCTGGCGTATCGAGCGAGAAGCCTAGGGCGCGCACCACTGCTTGCTCGGCGGGCTCGAGGAGGTCAATGGAGCGCAGTGCGGAGATCACACGATGGCTCCGCTCGATGGCGGCAAGCCGCTCGTACGGGACGATTGGCTGCTCCTTCGGGCCGCGGCCGAGCATGCCGCGAAGACCACTCGCCGGCTTCTCGAGCGCGCACGCGTCGTGGACGAGGGCGATGGCACAGGTCGCACCGTCGGGCCACGGCGGGTTTACGCGCAGCTTCTCGTCTCGCACCCACTCGTGCACACGCTGGCGTACCTGATCGACCGGCACCGCCCAGGGGTCGTGTGCCGAGGGCGTGGCGAGGTGTCGGAATGCGAATGCGATGGGATCGGTCGCCATTGGTTGCGTGGATTCCCACGCCTCGAGCGCGAAGGGAAGCGTGGCGTTCGGCCATTCCAGCACGACACTGCCAGCGCGCACGACCTGCACACTGCTCGAGGCGAGTAGGTCGGCGAGCGTCGTGGCCGTGCGCGCTCCGATTGCCGCCGGCCCGCCGATCGCCAACTGGACCACGTCCTTCACCGCGAAACCCCGTGTTCGGCGTTCCACTCCTTGGCACTCTCGCGTAGACCGGGACCCGTTGGCCCGTGCAACGCGTTGTCGACGTGGAGGCGCAATTCGCTGGCTGGAAGCTTTGGCGTCAGGCGCGCAAATGGTCCCGGCAACGAGCCTAAGCGTGCCAGTCCGGTCAGTGTGGCGTACTGGCCACCGAGTGCGAGTCGAGCAGTATCGCCGCCAAGGCCCGGATGGTACTTTGCCCAGTAGCGTCGCCTGCTGCGCCAAAACTCGACGATGCGGCGGGAGGGGTCGCCACCAGACGACGCGCGTACGTGGTGACGGACGACTGCTCCGGGTACCACGTGCGTTTCGAAGCCGCGACTAACGAGTCGTCGTTGCAGGTCGGTTTCCTCCGAGAACATGAAGAACCCTTCATCGAAGGGTCCGGTGATCTCGATCGCGGACCGCCGCACCAATAGGGCGCAGCCGCTGGCCCAGTCAACGCGCGCGGGAGTGCTCGTGATGTGCTGCTCAATGCCGGCCTGGCCAAGCGTGGCGAAGCTGCGTAGGCAGGTCGCAGGATCGGGAAATCGAAATGCTGTGGCCTGATGGCGCCCGTCGGGATAGACCACGGCCGGAGCGGCGACGGCGACGTTTGGGTGCGCGTCAAGATAGGCAACGAGCTGGTCGAGGGCGCCAGGCTCGACGGTGGCGTCGTCGTTGAGGACGAGCTGGTACTCGGCGTGACTGCGCTCCAGCAGGCGATTGTGGTTTGCCCCAAACCCTGCTCGATACGGCTGTTCGACGAGGTCCACCGTTGGGAATTGCTCGCGCACGGCCTCGCAGGTTCCATCCTCAGAGGCGTTGTCGAGTACGTGAATGGAGCAGGGTGACGTTGGCGCTCCGGGTCCCATCACGCTTGCGAGCGACTCCAATAGGAGCGCGCGGTTTCCGTGGGCGACGATGGCGACGGCGAGCGTTGCGCTCACCGTTCGAGACCTCGCTCGCGCAGCTCCTGCATGGCCTGGTCGACGCGGTCGTCGGCCTCTTGGTCTGCGAGCCAGGTTGCGAGCTCGCCAAGGCCAGCCGTCACTTCGACTTCCGCACGAAAGTCGAGTAGTTCGGCCGCGCGCGTTGGGTCGCCGATGCAGTGGCGGATGTCACCAGCGCGATAGCGCCCGACGAGTTCGGGTTCGATAGTTAGGCCGAGGCCCTGCGAGAGTCCTTGCGCGACGTCGAAGATGCTCGATGCCTGACCGGTGCAGACGTTGATTGCCGCGCCCGTTGCTGCCGACTCGATGGCGTGTTGGAAGGCGCGTGCGACGTCGGTGACGTGCACGAAGTCGCGCGTCTGCAGACCATCCTCAAAGGCAATCGGCGCGTGCCCGTTGAGCAGTCTGCTCGCAAAAATGGCAGCGACGCCGGTGTAGGGATTGCCGAGTGCTTGGCGCGGTCCGTAGACGTTGAAGAGTCGTAGCGCGAGCGTCGGCACGTTGTAGGCCGCACCAACAGAAAGACAGAGTTCTTCGTGGTCGCGTTTGGTGACGGCGTAGACGCTCGTGGGCAATAGCGGCTTGGACTCGCGTGTTGGCTCGGGGAGCAGGGTGTCGCCTTCAGCACTCTCGAGCTCCCAGCGTCGCTCGACCAGTTGTGCTTCGTCGCGTAATCCCGGGGCGAGGCCACCAACTCCTGTGCGGGGATTGCGGTACTGCCCCTCGCCGTAGATCGACATCGACGATGCGACGACGAGGCGTTGGATCTGCTCGCGTCGCTCGACGAGTTGCTCGAGCATGACGGCACAACCGACGGCGTTGACGTCGACGTAGCGGCGAATTTCGTACATCGACTGTCCGACGCCAACGACGGCGGCGAGGTGGACGACGGCGTCGACGGCGTCCATCGCCTTTCCGAGTGCCTCGTCGTCCCGCACGTCGCCGATGATCAGCTCGACGTTGGGATCGAGATAGTCGGGAGCACCATCAGGGTGTACTTGTGGGGTGAGAGAATCGAACGCCCGCACCTCATGACCCGCAGTAAGCAGGCGATCGGCGAGGTGCGAGCCAATAAATCCGGCACCGCCTGTGACGAGCACACGCATACCTGCATGGTACCGGGGGATGGTGCCGCGCGCGTCCGACTGTGTGGTGCTCGGGGGCGCTCGCGTGTACAGATCAGCGTGACAGAACCGCTAGTAGCGCACGCGCGGCGTCGGCTGCTCAGCCACAACGACAGTGCGTGCTTCGGCAAGCGTCGAGAGGGGAGCAACCCTAGTCAGATCTGGGCGGGCGGGGCCTACAATCGTGATCGCATTGCCTGTGCGCTCGGCTTGGCGACTGAAACTCGTCGTGTCGAGTATCAGGATCTGGCCTCCCCGGCTCACGAATCGTTCGAGTCGCGAGACCAACTCCTCCGTCCAAACCGGCGCACCCGCGATCACCAGGAGACGCGTGCCTCGAGGCACACCACGCTGCTCGATAGCCTGATCACTGATCGCTCCAAGCTGCCGATCGAGTCCGACCCGGACTGCCGATCCCACACGCGCCAGAGCTGCAATCTGTTGTTCGATCAGGTCAGTAAACGGCCGATCGAGGACCAATGGTGCTGGCGGAGTATCGGGAAAACCCGACAAGTCCGCATCCGACGGGTTCGCTGCCTGCCACGAGTAGATTGGCATCATCAACTTGATCTTCGTGGTGCCGGGAATCGCCTCTGGCGCCCACCCCTGCCAGCCGCCACCCGTGATTTCGACGGCATAGAGACCGGGCGTTGCAGCCGGCAGGGCGACAGCACCCGGAGCGCCCTTAGCCCGCGCGACGGTGCTTCCGGGAAAGCCCCGGCCGGGACGGTGGCGAATCAGCGTGACATCCCCGAGCAGCGTGACGGGTTCGAGTCCGGGCGTCAGCGCGACGGTCTCGACTCCGACCACATGGGCAGGCGCGAGCCTGCTGGGTTCGACAATGCTCGGGGCACTGAGGATATTGCCACCACGATCCTCTGCGTGCCAGCCAACGATGTACGAGCCACGATCCACGAACTCTCCAACGCTACTCAGTGGCAGGTTGCCGGCGTCGGCCGACCAGTGCATGTCCTTGCTGCGCGTCCAGACCGGCTTTGTTTCGCGGCGTCTGAGGCGTGTTGTCCCGTCGGCTTGGACTTGACGGACGTCAAGGCGGAATCGCACAGGTTCGTTGGCGCTCAAGGTAAACGAGTAGGTACCCGTGGCACCCGCGAGGCCCGGGGCAATCCGCTGTCCCGCCTTTGCAGTCGACTCGACGATCGGAGCAGTTGCGTCGAGGGTGATCGCGTCGGGGATGCGGATAGTTCGACGTGCCTGCTTGAGCACGATTGCGAAACGGTATGCGCCATCAGGAGCCATCGTACCGGTCGCAAGCATGCCCGACCACGATGCGCGAATGCGTTGCCCTTGCTGGCGTATTCGCGCTTTGGCGACCTCGTGATCGTGCATATCGAAGATCACTACGGTTGCAGTGTCGCGGCCGCGTAGACTAACGGTCAGTGTGGCTTGGCGGCGCTGCGACTTATACGCATTAGGCGAAAAAGTACTGTTGATAATCGTTGGCGCAACGATCGGCGACGGCGCGCTCTTGAGGATCTGCGCTTGGACAAAGACGATTGCTGCACCCGCCACCAATACGACTACCAGGAGAGCAGCCAGAATCCGAACGAGTCGCTCCACGACACCAATGTTAGAGGGGATCATCGTCGATCGGGTGCTCTCGGCCATTCGTATTGAGGATCTGACGCGACGCGTCGCGTAGCCCGCGGAGTACAGCGAGTGCCTCGGGCCAGTCGCTATCCGGCACGACGAGGTGGTCGCGAGAGGCCGTACCAACCAGCACGATCGGGATGCCGCGCTCGGCCAGAGCGCCACTGATGGTCGAGGCGAAGCCGGTCAATTCGGGCGGCAGGGGTGCAACCAGTAGGATCACGCGGAGGCGGTCTTGGCGCGTGTCGGCGGGAGGCAGCGTGTCCGCGAGAGCGCTCCGCAGCAGGAAGGTTGTTTCGAGCGGATCGTCGATACGGGCACTAAAGACCTCGCCGGCAAAGCCCTCGGGGGTTGCGGGGGCAGCGCCGCAGCCATAGCCAAGCAGGGTAAAGTCGTGCTCGAGCAGCATCGGGTCGAGCGCGGCGAGCGCTTCGACGAGCAGTGGTGGTGCGGTTGGCATTCGCAGAGGGTAATCGCGGTGCTACGGCAGCGCCGGCAACTGTTCGGCTCGGAGTACATCGAGGTAGCGGGTGCTGCGGAACTGCACCTCGCTGCCCGCGCTCGTGGGTTCGCCAATGCCGCGTGTGACAAGTCGCTTGAGGACTGTCTCGGGGAGATACTGATACCAGCGTTGGACGCGGTTGAGTTTCCTGTAGCCCCCGAGGTGGGCCGCATGCAGTGCGGCATACCGCTCGCGCGCAGCTGTGGCTGTGATCTGCCCTGCGAGGGCTGCAGCAATCAGCCGTCCGGCTCCCGCGCCGAAGTAGGCGGCTGGGCGGATACCTTCGAGCGTAATCGGCAGTGCCTGCCCGGCTGCGTCGCCCACATAGAACACGCCATCAGCCACGGGGGCTCGTGGCACGCAGGCGATCGCTCCCCCATGATGCTCACGGCCGTCTCCGAGGTGGTCGCGTTGGCGCAGGCGAGCCATCGCTGGTTGGAGTGGTTCGCGTACAAACGAGCCGACACCAGCGCGCACGTGGTCGCCCGCATCGAACGACCAGCCGTAGCCCGACTTGAGCAGGTGCTTATCGAGGTAGAAGGCGAAGCCGCTGGCCGCGGGTGCAGCGGTGATTGGCACATGGTCCTCTGTGCCAATCACAAGGTCGCGCTGGGATCCAGTTGTCGGCCCCGCCGTGTCGAGCACGCGGCGCCAGCCAGAGGCGTCGATCAGATAGTCGGCTTCGAGTCGTTCGCCGTTCGCACCAAGCACAATGTTGCCGTCGCGTCCGGTGATACGCACGCGCTCAAAGGTGGCATCGTTCTGCGCGGCGAGGGCGAGGCAGCAGGCCTCGTAATCGATCACGCAGTACTCCTCCGGCATGCGCACGTTCCAACGAGTTGTGCCGATCTGTACGCACATGTGCGAATCAGCGAAAAGGATCGAGTCTTGTGCTCCTAGCCATTCGACGAGTCGAACGGGCAGGGCGCAGGCCGATGTTTGGTGTGCCCCGATAGCTGAGCGGTCGACAATACGAACGCTATGTCCGCGTAACTCGCGCGCTGCGGCGAGGCCGGCGAACGACGCGCCGACGATCAGGACGTCGGTCACGTCAACGTACCGCGGCGGCTGCGGCCGCACCCGCGCGACGACCGAAGACGCAGACGTCGAGTAGGGAGTTGCCCATCATCCGGTTGCGGCCGTGCACACCACCGGTGATCTCGCCGGCCGCCCAGATTCCAGGCACACTCGTTGCCCCATCCTCGTTGATCACGAGGCCGCCATTTTGGTAGTGCAGTACGGGATAGACGAGGATCGGTTCGCGTAGTGGGTCGATGCCTAGCTTGCGGTAGCGGCGCAGCATGTAGGGAAAGGAGATGTCGGCATCAGACGCGTCGACGGGGCGGCAGTCGAGCTGGACGGCGGGTCGGCCGTCGATTGTGGTCAGGCCGCGTCCTTCGGTGCACTCGCGGATGATCGCCTCGGCGACAACGTCGCGCGGTGCGAGCTCATCGACGAACTGCTCGCCGTTCGCGTTGAGCAGGAGTGCGCCGTAGGAGCGGGTCGTCTCGGGCACGGCATAGCCGGCCAGCGATTCGGGCCAAACGGCCCCGGTCGGGTGGCGTTGTAGCGAATCGTGGTCACGTTCTTTGCAGCCTGCGGCGACGGCGAGTTCGGCAACTTCGCCCGTCGCACCATCGCCGTTGGTGGACAGCTCGCCCGTCTCGGTAGCAACACGTTTACAGCGTCCCCCCGCGGCAAGGACGATCCCTCCCGGTCGCAGCACCATGCGTTCGCCGGCACGCTCGACGACTGCGTGTCCTGGCGCGAGCTCGACGAGGGCGGCGTGGTCGAGCACGGTAATGCCTGTCCGGGTACCGACAGCAGCGCGCAATGCGGAGGCAATTGCGTGTCCCGTCTGATCGCCGACTTGGAGCAAGCGTTTGCGGGTTGCTCCGCCGCAGCGCGCGAGGCGTAGGGCACCGCCGGTATCCCGCGTAAACGCGACGCCGAGTTGTTCGAGCCAGCCGATCGTGGCTGGGCCTTCGGAGACGAGGCGGTGGGCGAGCACGGTGTCGGCAGTGTCGTGCGACGAGCGCAGCACGTCGGCGTAGTGCATCTCGATATCATCGTCGGCACCGACGGCGGCTTGGATGCCACCTTGGGCCTTGGCGGTATTGCACGATGCCACGCCGAGTTTGGTGGCGAGCGTCACGCCTGCTCCTGCCGCTTCGGCGGTCAGCGCGGCGGCGAGTCCCGCGCCACCCGAGCCAATCACGAGTACGTCCGTCAACTCAGCCCTCGAGGCCGAGGATGTCCATCATCGTGTCGGATCGCAGTCCGCGCCGCAGCGTCTCGAGTGGGATGACCTCATCTGGCGGAATGTTGCCAAGGTTGACGTCGGGGCCGAAGTGCTTGATAAACCACGCCTGTTGGTCTTTTTGGGGTGCTTCGAAGAGCAGTGTGGTGACATCGATTTCGTGGGCGATCTCATCGATCAGGCCGCTCCGGACTTCGCCCGTCGTGCGGAAGATGCCGGCCGTGCCCGACTCGCGCGCCTCGGTGATCACCTTCCACGATCCCGCCTGCTGCTCCTCTTTGATCCATTGCACCCACTGGTAGGGGGCGTAGATCTCCTCGGCGTCCTTCGAGCCGACTTCGCTGAGGACCTGGAAGTCTTGGGCGAAGAGGCTAATCAGCTCGAGCTTGCGCTCGCGGGGCATGTCGACCGTCCCGTCGGAGACTTCGACGCTGGTGAAGCCCTGTGCGGAAAGCCATGAGCGATAACCATCGATCTTGCCGCGCGCTTCGGCCACTTCGAGCAGCGTGCCCCCACACACGACGGGGATGCCGAGCGAGTTATAGAGGTCGAGCTTTTCGCGCAAGATGCCAGTCACGTACGAGGTGCCCCAGCCGAGCTTGACGATATCGATGTAGTCGCCGCTCATCTCGACCATCGAGCGGATGTCTGCCAGGCCAAGGCCCTTGTCCATGACATGAGTCATGCCGACGTTGCGCGGTTTCGCGACGCGAGCTGGGAGACCAAGAAAACCGGCAGAATCCATTGGCGTAGCCTACCAACCGTTGTACGTTGGCCGGCCGGGCGAGGGCGTCTGAAGGCAGGAGAGACCGCTCACGCTGGTTTCGGGTGGTGGCGCGCTTATTAGTCGTGCCCATGCGCTGTCTTTGGTCCGTGATGGCTATGAAAGTGCGGTTTGTGGGCGACGTCAGAAGACATAGCTCGGGGCTAAAGCTGCGGTTGCACAACTCGGTGCTACATGTGTTGTACAGCCCTGCGACACACGCAAGCCAGAGCAGGTGACGGCACTGGTCACTGCGGTTCATGAACATTTTGGACGCATCGCCGTGCTTGTCAATAACGCCAAGGGAGAGTTCATCGCTGCTACGGATGATGTTTCTGTTAATGGTTCGCTGGCAGTGCAACTTCTCTCGGTCGAAGCGGTTTAGAACATGATGCACAGGTGTCGTTGGGGCGGATGGGGTACGGCGTTAGATGTTGCCGAGACGATTGCGTTTATTGCCTCTCTGCGTAGTGAATGCATTGCCGGCACGACGATCGTGGTGGATGGCGGTCCGATGCGTGGGCTGCTGGTGCGTTGCCACTGCACCCACTGTAGAAACGTCTATCGCGCTGGCAGATGCACAATTACTCGGCACCCGCCGGTGAGTGCTTCGGTCAGTTCGACGGTGCCGCCGTGGGCGGTGATGTCTTGTTGGACGATCGCGAGTCCGAGGCCCGACCCAGGCCGATCCTGTACCCCAGTGCCACGACGGAAGCGTTCGAACATCGCCATCCGGTTAGCTGCCGCGATGCCTGGACCAGCGTCATCGATGGTGATCTGATTGTGCCGGACGCAGACCTTAACGGGTGAGGCGCCGTGGAGCAGGGCATTTTCGACAAGATTGCTGAGTGCTCGTTCGAGGCGCACGGGGTCTCCAACGTACGGCGCTGCCTGCAGGTCGAGTTCGATAATGGCGTCTGGTCGTCGCGAGCGTGCACGCGCGACGACGTCTGCCGCGAGGTCGTCGAGCTGGAGTGACTCTGATTGTTCGACGGGGCGGGCGCCGCGCGCTAGGTCGACGATGCTGGTGATCATGCGTGAGACCTCTTCGATTTCACTGTCGAGGAACGTTGCAAATTGTTGTCGCTGTTCGGTCGAGAGGTTGTTCTCTGGGTTGCCGAGTGTTTCGACGTCGGCGCGGAGAGCAGTGAGGGGTGTGCGCAGTTCGTGGGCGGCGTCGGCGACGAGTTGATCTTGCGCTACACGTGCCTCTTCGAGGCCGGCGAGCAAGGCGTTGACGGCGTCTGCGAGTTGCGCCGCTTCGGAGCCTCCCTGGTTGGGTACGCGGCGTGCGAGGTCGCGATCGCGTGCCGCCCCTTCTACTTCACGGGCGAGTCGGCGTAGTGGTACGAGGCCACGATCGGCGACGAGGGCGCCGAGGATAATCGCGAAAATCACGCCGCCGAGTCCGGTCATCAGCAGGATGCTGCGTAGCTCGTTGAGCGAGGCTTGGGTATCTTCGATGGAGCGCGCAACCTGAAGCGCAAGCCCCGGCTTCAAGCCGATTGTCAGCGTACGGATGATCCTTTTGTTGGCCGTCATCGTCGTGAACTCAGACCCGCCCTCCCGGGCAATTTTGGCCGCATTCGGAGATGTTGGGAGGGCGACCTCGCCGCGTGGTAAACGCACGACAGTCCCGGAACTATCGATCAATTCGGCAAAGAGCCCGGGCCCGCCAAAGCGGCCATTGCCAATGCCACCGAAACTGCCTCCAAGGGTGCCATTACCGCGTTGTGGGTTGAGTGCAGCGCGGGCTTCGCGTTGTATTGCGGAGCGTAACGAAGCATCGATTTGACCGTAGAGCGATCGTTGAGCGGCTTGGTAGGTGACGAAGCCACTAATGCCGAAGGCCACGATCACGGCGAGTGCTGCGGCGAGCGCGATGCGGGTGCGGAGGCTCACGCTGGCACTCTCAATGCGTAGCCGATGCCGCGTACCGTCTCGATCAGGCGTGGCCTGCCATCAGTTTCGAGTTTGCGGCGGAGGTAGCCGACGTAGACTTCGACACCATTCGATGACGTCTGGGCGTCGATGCCCCAGACGCGATCAAGAATGACATCGCGAGTGAGAACCCGCTCGGGGTTGCGGAGAAAGAGTTCGAGCAAGAGGCGCTCTGTACGGGTGAGATCAAGTGGTTGGCCCGCGCGCTCAGCCGTGTGCGATGCGAGATCGAGTTGTACGTCGGCGACCTCGAGGACATCGTCTTCACGATCTGGATCGGCAAGTGAACGGCGACAGATGGCGCGCAATCGCGCGTCGAGTTCGACGCTAGCGAAGGGCTTAACGAGATAGTCGTCGGCTCCCGCATCGAGTCCTTCGACGCGATCGGCGACAGCGTCGCGCGCGGTCAGCATCAGGATTGGTGTCGTCGTGCCTGTTTCGCGCAGTGTCCGACAGACGTCAAAGCCCGAGCCGTCGGGAAGATTAACATCGAGTACGATCGCCTCGATTTGGTTCATCACCGCGACGCGACCCTCCGCGGCCGTGCCAGCCTCCACGATCTCGTGCCCGCGCGCCGTCAGCGCTCGGCGGATGGCAGATCGAACTGCCTCGTTGTCTTCGATAACGAGAATGCGCATGATGGTTGAAGGTAGGGAGCTGACAACGAGTATGCCGCGGATCGGCGGATACTGCGGCTTGACATATATTGGAGAGCGATTGACAGGGATAGTCTGTCGCAACAACCTAAGAGTTGGCTGAGAGCACGGATCAGCCGCAATCCGCGGCCGGCTCGGGCACACTCTCTCTGTGGCACGACGCGTAGCAATCACCGGTATCGGCATCGTCTCGACTTTCGGCAACGAGCTGGGCGCCTTCTGGGACGCAATTCTGGTGGGGCGTTGCGGAGCCCAAGAACTACTGCTGCCTGGGCTGCCACCCGTCCCTGCCGTCTGTGTGCCGGCTTTCGATAGCGATGCTGTGATCGGCAAGCGTGAGGCTCGGCGGATGGATCGTGTCGGTATTTTTGCGACAGTCGCCGCCGCCTATGCGCTTGCTGATTCGGGGGATCACGGCATCCCGAGCGAGCGGATCGGTACCGCGATTGGCTGCGCGCATGGCGGTGCGGCCACGGTCGAAGAGACCCAGCGCACGCTGGCCGAGCGCGGCTTGGATCGCGTCAGCCCGTTCGCGATACCACTTGGTCTCGTCAACTCGCCAGTGGCGGGAGTTGCGCGGGTGCATGGTCTGCGTGGTCCATCCGCTGCGCCGGCTACCGCGTGCGCTGCTGGTTCCGACGCGATCGGCTGGGCCTACGAACGCATTCGCGATGGGCGTGCCGACGCGATGGTCGCGGGCGGTGCCGAGGCGGCTCTGGTGCCTTCCGTCTTGGCGGGCTACCTGCGACTCGGTGCCGCCGCCTCACTCGCGCGTGGCGCCGAGGGGGCCTCGCGACCATTCGACCGCGAGCGGGATGGCTTTGTAATGGCGGAGGGGTCGGGGGTGCTGGTGCTCGAGGAGTTCGAGCATGCCCAGGCGCGCGGCGCGCGCATCTATGCCGAGCTCGTGGGGTATGGGCAGTCCTGCGATGCGGGGCATTTGACGAGTCCTGACGAGACGGGTGAGGGTCCCGCACGCGCAATTGTGGCGGCGCTCGACGATGCGGGCATTACGGCCGAACAGGTCGGCTACGTCAACGCGCACGCCACGTCAACGCCAGTCGGTGATACCGCGGAGGCGCTGGCACTGCAGCGTGCGGGTCTTGGACAAACCCCCGTCTCGTCGACAAAGGGACAGCATGGGCACACGATTGGCGCAGCCGGAGCTGTTGAGGCGATTGTCACGCTTGCCTGTTTTGCGCGTAACCAGTTACCGCCATGCGCCAACCTCGTCGATGCGGATGTCGACCTCAACCTCGTGCGCGAGGCTGTGGCGGCCTCGCCGGACTATGCAATGTCAACCGGTTTTGGCTTCGGCGGACACGATGCGGCGCTGGTCTTTCGGCGGGTCTAGTTGGCGGCTTCGGCTTCGAGTAGGTCTTTGGTCCGCACTTGGCGGGCCGTGAACGTCTTCTCGAGGATGCCTTTCGCGATTGATGCCTGCATACGGCCAATCGGGCTCGACGGCATCTCCCAGTCGATCTGATCAGTCAGGAGTGTTCCGCCGGTCGGCGTCGGCTCGAAGCGATGCGTGTGCACGAAGTGGAGGAAGTTCGAGTTGTCGATTAGTTCGTCGACGACGAGTTTCGGCTCGGTGATCTCCGTGATGCGTATGCGCCACGGTTGCGCCGTTGGCAGAGGCGATTGGCGAATGCGCATGTTGATGATCGCGCCAACGACGAGTGGAAACTCGCCCTCGATGTCCATCACCTGCTGCGTTGGCGGCGTGATGCGTGGCACGTTGCGCGTATCGAGGTGGAACGCAAAGACGGCCTCGATTGGCGCATGGATTTCGATGGCGCTTTCGAAGGTCGGCATGCGTGGCAGTATGGCGCAGGGGTTAGGCCGACGCATCCTCCTCGAGGATGCGCTTCGTCGCTGCCTGGCGCTCGATGAACGACTTCTCAAGTTGCTTGGCTGCGATCGGCTCGATCGCCTTGGCGGCGAAGCCTCCGGGGAGCTTCCATTCGATATGGTCGGTTAGGAGCGTGCCGCCGCTGCCCAAGGGGGAGAAGCGGTGCTCGTGGCGGAACGAGGCGAAAGGGCCTTTGATCAGCTCATCGACGACCAGCGTTGGTTCGACGACCTCGGTCAGGCGGACAAGCCAGGTCTGAACGCCCGGAAGTGGCTTCATCTTGACCTTCAGTTCGACCTCGCCCCCTTCGACGAGTGGAAACTCGCCGATGATCGAGACGAACTCTTGGCCCTTCGATGCGATGCGCGCCGCGTTGCGCGTGTCGAGATGGAAGGCGTAGACGGATTGGATCGGAGCGTCGATCTCGATGGAGCGCTCGAAGAGGGGCATACCGTCAGTATCGCAGACGACTAGCTGGCGGTTGACAATCGCCGTGCGCGCAGGAGCACTGAGTGTGCATCGGCACCGGTCGCTTCGAGACCAACCCACGACCCTGGCTGGCGTGCCTCGACAAGCGCATCGCTCCAGGTGCGACGAGCCTCGCGCCGCTCGAACTCCCAACCCGCAGCGAGCAGTGCGGGACCGGCAGTGACCACGCGCTCACGCGTGGCAGCCCAAGCCTGTGCCACATCTTGGCCCAGGGTCTCAGCACCCAGTTCGGTGAGTGCTGAAGCCGCGAGTGCGATGCGATCGGACACTTGACCCGTCGGACCCTGCGCAATCATCAGGAGCAAGGCATCTTCGGGGCGCAGCAGCGCCTCGGTCTGCTGGTCGATCTCGGCGGCGCTCAACCAGAGGCCGGCGGCGGCGCGGTCGAGCAGGATCGCCTCGTCGGGCAAGCGGTCGCGCTGGGCAAGCGCCTGGAGCGCCTCCATGCCGCGCGTGATGTCGGGGAGCAGCACTGCACAACCGGCCTGCGCCGTCGGGATCGGTTTGACACGCAGGCGAATGCCTTGGGAAGACTCGTCGTAGCGGCGCGACAGAAAACCGCCACCCGAACCAGCCAGCGACGAGGCATCGGTCGCGACGGCAGACACCACCGGCATGCGCTCCGACAACTCTGGCAGCGGCCCAAGCGTCCAACCCGCTGCGCGTAGTTCTAGTTCAACCGCACCAACGGCTGCCGTGGGTTGGACTCGAGCGAGCCAAGCGCTGCGATCGATCGAGACGACGCCGCCCTGTGGAATCGCCCCGAGTGGCGGCTGCGTGCTGCTGGTACCCGCCGCGACTTCCGTGCTGCTCGCCCAATCCAGTGGGTCCCACATCATGCGTGCTCCCGTTGCTCGCGTGCCTGCTTTCTCGCCTCCTGAGCACCACGGACCGCAAGCTGGCCACAGGCGGCGTCGATGTCGGCACCCTTAGAGCGGCGCAGCGTGTAGTCGATCTTGCGCTTGTCGAGCACGGCCTGGAAACGTGCGACGCGATCGGGCGCCGACGCCGTCATCCCCGAACCGGTCGGGTTGTACCAGATCAGATTTACGTGGGTACCGCCGGGGAGGCTCGCGTACAGCAGGTCTGCGAGACGCTCAGCCTGCTCGACACGATCGTTGACCTCGTTGAGTAGGAGGTACTCGACGTAGATGCGCCGCTTCGTCGTCTTGCGATAGCGCTGCAACGCGGCCATCAGGTCCTTGATGGGATAGCGCTTGTTGACAGGCATCAGTTGGGAGCGCAGCGTGTCGTCCGGGGCATGCAACGAGATCGCCAACCGCACCTGCATTGGTTCCTTGGCGAGGGCATCAATACCGGGGATCCAACCCGCTGTCGAAATCGCGATTGAGCGAGCACCCAGCCCAAACCCCTCGGGATCGTTTGTTAGCCGACAGAAGTCGAGGACGGGCTTGAGGTTCTGTAACGGCTCTCCCATCCCCATCATTACGACGTTACGGACCTTCGCGTTCGTCTCGCGCGCCGCCCGTTGCGCCCACAACAGCTGCTCGAAGATCTCGCCCTTCGTCAGCGAGCGCCCGAATCCCATCGTGCCCGTCGCACAGAACGTGCAAGCCAAAGCGCAACCGGACTGCGACGAAAGGCAGACAGTGTGGCGGTCGCCCTGCCGCATCAGCACGGCCTCGGCGGGGAAACCGTCGGCCGTCGAGAAGCGCGCCTTGATGGTGCCATCCTTACTGCGCTGCACCTGTTCGATCGTCATCTCCATCGCGGGCGCCTTCAGCGTGAGCGCTTCGCGAAGATCCTTCGGCAGCGTCAACGCTTCGTCCCAGGAGGTGATCAAGTCACGCGTGATTGCCTGCCGCATCTGCGCCACGCGATACGCCGGAGCACCATGCTCGTCGAGTACTACAAGGGCGGCGTCAAGGTCCACAGGACGAACGCTACCTGCTGCGGACGGGACGCCCGCCGGGCTTAACCGCCGAAGACCGTTCCGGTGCCCGTGATTGCCGCTGTCGTACCGTCTGTACTTGTCGGATCCGTCGCTGTGGGCGGCGCAGTGGTGGTGGGTGGCACAGGGACCGTTGTGGCAGGTGCTGTCGTTACCGTCGGAGTCGTCACGGGCAGCGTCTCGATCGGCGGCTGTGGCGTCGGCTTCGGCTTCGGTTTCGGCTTCGGCTTCGGCTTCGCAGCCGGCGCGGGCGTCGTGACCGTCACGGTTGCAGGAGGTGCCGTGATGGCGGTCGGCGAAACGGGTTGACGCACGCCGGTCAGCCAGGAGATCACGTACGCGTAGGGCGGCACGGCCCAGCCGCCACCCGGATGTATTTCGAAGTGCACGTGCGGCGGGGTGCCTTGGGCGTCGCCACTATTACCAACGAAGCCGATCACATCGCCGCGCTTGACCTGTTGGCCTTCCTTGGCGAGTGGCGAGAAGCCCGCAAGGTGGGCGAAGTAGTACTGGTTGCCATAACGATCGGTCAGCCAGAAGCGTCGGCCGCCGAGCGTGTTCCATCCGACGTTCGAGACGACGCCATCATTGAGCGCCAAGATCGGTGTGCCGCTCGCGGCGAAGATATCAATTCCCTGATGGAACCCCGTATCGGCACGGAAGGCACCGAAATCGTTCGAGAAGTCGTTCGCCGTTGCGCCGAGCACCGGAAACATATACGTCCCATCCAGCAACTGGTCGATGCGCTGCTGATCGATCGGGGGATTGCTCGTGAAGCCGCCGGGCGGCGGGTCTTGGGTGTCATTCGACGAGCTGATCGCAATCGGTGGTGCAGCGATACCCGCAGTCGCGTCGCCGCCCTGCCCGCCGACAGCGGCCGGGTCTGGCGTTGCCAGCGACGTCGGGTCTGGCACAGCTGCGCCCGCATCCGCATAGCCAACGAGGATCTCGGTGCCCGCCGGAATACCTCGGTAGTCCTGGCGGACCCGCAGGTGCAGAGCAATCGCAAAGGTGCGTGCCGCCTGGGGGCCACGCACCGCATTGACCTGCTCCTCGACAACGAGATCGCCAACACCCGCAATCTGGACGACCAGGTTGGGTGCTGCAACAATCGGCTGGCCCGCGACAACGAGGCCCTCGACTGTCGACTGCAGCGTACTCTGCGCCTCAGCGTTGATGACGGCTCCCGCAGCGGCCTGCGTCGTGATGGACGTCGCAGTCACGAGTCCGCCGAGCAGCGTGACTCCCGCCGCCCGTGACATCGCGTCGCCACGCGCAGCGGTCGCGTCGGACACGACATTCGTGCTGGTGTCAGCGGCAATCACCGACGCGATCGAAGGATCGGGCTGTGTCGCAAAACCACCGCCCGCTCTGGCCGACCCACCGCGCGAGATTGCTGGAGCATGGGTAATCGCTGCGAGCCCTGGGAGACGCACCTGCAGCGCAAAGCCAGCCGCTCGCCCTTCGGGTGTCGCACCGGGCGCATCCGCAGCCGAAGCACCGAAGCCAACCGCGAGTGCAGCCAACGCAATGGTGACCAGCGCAACGACGAGGGTGCTGGAGCGGACGCGCACACCCGAAACGGTACACGGCGAAGTCCTTTTCGGGGTAGCCTTTCGGTGAACCAAACGGGAGAGATCATGGGCGACGCGGTTGAAGCACACTTGGACGAGACGCGAAAGGTGCCGCCGCCCGCCGCCTTCGCCGCGCACGCGCGTATCAACGATCGCACCCTGCACGACGAGGCAGAAGCCGACTTCGAAGGCTTCTGGCTCCGCCATGCCAAAGAGCAGATCGACTGGTATCGCGAGCCGACGAAGTCGCTCGACGATTCGAACGCACCGTTCTACCGGTGGTTTGCCGACGGCACGCTAAACCTCTCGTACAACTGCCTCGACCGGCACGTTAAGGGTGGCGGCGGAGGCAAGACTGCGTTTACGTGGATTGGCGAGCCGGGCGACGAGCGCGTGCTCACGTATGCCGAGCTACTCGCCGATGTCGAGCGTGCAGCGAGCGCACTCAAGGCGCACGGCGTCGGCAAGGGCGACCGCGTGGCGATCTACCTCGGCATGGTGCCCGAGCTGCCGATCGCGATGCTGGCGTGCGCTCGCATCGGCGCTATCCACTCCGTCATCTTTGGTGGCTTCTCGGCTGCCGCTATCGCAGATCGTGTGCAGGACGCGACGTGCCGGATGATCATCACGGGCGATGGCGCATGGCGCCGCGGCCAGATCATCGCGCTCAAGGACATCGTCGACGAGGCCGTGGTGAGTTGCCCGAGCGTCGAGCATGTGTTGGTCGTCAAACGCACGGAACAAGACGTTGCCTGGCACGACCACGACACGTGGTGGCACGACGCGATGGCCCGAGCCGAGGCGCGCTGTGCGCCCGAAAAGATGAACGCCGAAGACGTGCTGTTCATGCTCTACACCTCGGGCACGACCGCGAAGCCGAAGGGCATCGTGCATACCTCGGGGGGCTACCTGCTCGGCGCGATCATGTCGCACCAGTGGGTCTTCGACGTCAAGGGCGACGACGTCTACTGGTGCACAGCCGACTGCGGCTGGGTCACCGGCCATACATACGTCGTGTACGGACCGTTGGCGAACCACACGAGCAGCATCCTCTACGAGGGCACACCCGAGTATCCGAGCTGGGAACGCCATTGGGAGATCGTGCACAAGCACAAGGTGTCGATCTACTACACGGCGCCGACTGCGATCCGTGCGCTGATCAAAGCGGGTGAGCAGGCAGTCGAGAAGTACGACGTCTCATCGCTGCGGCTACTAGGCACCGTCGGCGAGCCGATCAATCCCGAGGCGTGGATCTGGTACCACGAGCACGTTGGCGGCGAGCGCTGCCCCATCGTCGACACGTGGTGGCAGACAGAGACCGGTTCGATCGTGCTGTCGCCGCTGCCCGGACTATCGACGACGAAACCGGGCTCAGCGATTGGTCCGCTACCGGGAATGAAGCCCGTGATCGTCGATGAGCAAGGCAAGGAGGTGGCGATCGGTGGTGGTGGCTACCTGACACTGCAACGCCCATGGCCATCGATGCTCCGCACAATCTGGGGTGACGACCAGCGCTTCATCGATACGTACTGGAGCCGCTTCGGCAACACCGTCTATTTCACGGGCGACGCTGCCCGCACTGACACTGATGGGGACATCTGGTTGCTTGGCCGCGTCGATGATGTCATCAACGTCGCGGGGCACCGCATCTCGACGACGGAGATCGAGTCGTCCCTAGTTGGCCACCCGGCCGTGGCTGAGGCCGCTGCAATCGGGGCACAAGACGAGATCAAGGGCGAAGGCATCGCCGCGTTTGTGATCCTGCGCGACGGACAGGAGCCGACCGACGAGCTGCGTGACGACCTTATCAACCACGTCGCGAAGGACATCGGCAAGTTTGCGCGACCCTCGCTGCTGCTGTTCGTGCCCGATCTTCCCAAGACGCGCTCGGGCAAGATCATGCGCCGGCTGCTCAAGGACATCGCGGAGGGTCGCGAGCTCGGTGATGCGACGACGTTGCGCGATCCCACAATCGTGCTGTCGATTAAAGCGGATGCAGATCGACAGTTGGGGCGCTAGCTCGCTTCGCGCGTAACGCGCGGATCGACGAGATCAGCATCTGACCACCCACGAGGATTAGAACCACTCCGAAGGCCTGGGCGAGGATGTGGTTCGGCAGCCGCGTGGCGACCTCAGCTCCGAGCAAGACTCCAACGGCGGCACCGCAGCCCATGATCAGGGCCCCGCGCCAGTAGACGAGGTCAGACGCGCTTTGCCGCCAGGCACCCACCATCGCGAGCGGGACAATCGCCGCTAGCGACGTCGCCTGGGCAGAAAGTTGACTAAAACTGAAGGCCATCACCAGTATCGGGACGAAGACGATGCCACCGCCAACACCGAAGAGGCCGGCGAGCATCCCCGCGGCAAGGCCACCCCCGATCGCGACTGCGAGCGTGGCAGGGTCGAGTTGCATCAGATCGCCAGTACGAACTTGAGGCCGATGGCGATGACAAAGACGCCGAAGCCGAGGATTAGCCACTCGGCCGGTAGACGCTTCTGAAAGCGGATGCCAATCAGCACTCCGACTACCGCGGGCGCGCCGATGACACAGGCCGCGAGCCAGTCGATGTGGCCCGTGCCGGAGTAGCGCACCACGCCGATCAGTGCCGTCAAGATCAGCGTCGCGAGCGACGTTGCGGCGGCCATGCGGGCAGGCATTGCGGTCACGAGCAGCAGCAGTGGCACGATCACGATGCCGCCGCCAATTCCGAACATCGCCGCGAACAGTCCCGAGATGATGCCGATGCAGACGAGTGGCACGAGACCGACGCGTCGGAACTGGCTGGCTGCTTCCACACGGCTATCGTACCGGTCAGTGACTACCGATCTTCTCGCCCCGTTCCGAACCATGCCAGCGACGAGTGCGATTCTGCTCGATGTTGATGGCACGCTCGCGCCGATCGTGGCGAGACCGGACCTCACACGCGTACCGTTGGAAACACTGGAAGTGATTGGGAAACTTGTCGCGCGGTATGCACTTGTGGCATGCGTGTCTGGGCGACAGGCTCGCGAGGTCGCACGACTCGTGCCCGTTGTTGGTGTCCAATACATCGGCAATCATGGGCTCGAACGACTGGTCGGGGAAATGCTGGAGTGGACGGACGGTGCGGCCGACTGGGTGCCGATCGTCGCCTCGACGTGCCAGACAATCGGGCCGATTGCGGCCGAGGTTGGAGCATGGGTCGAGGACAAGGGCGCGACACTTTCCGTCCATCTACGCGAGGCACCCGATGCGGAGCATGCGCGCGCTGTGCTCGTCGAGCGCGCGGTGCCACTCTTGACGGCAGCCGGTCTCCGCTGGCGATTTGGCCGGATGACACTCGAGGCGCAACCCCCGATTAGTGCCGACAAGGGCACGGCGATCGCGACGCTGCTGGCCGACTACCCGGCCGTCGAGCGGTCGCTCTATGCGGGCGACGACCTGACCGATCTCGACGGTTTCCGGGCCGTAGACCTGGCAATCGCCGTGCAGTCGAACGAGACACCCGAGGAACTGCTTGCCGGTGCGGATCTCGTGGTCAATGGCGTCGAGGGGCTCGCGACGCTATTGATGAAGCTATGACATCAGCGGTGCGTAAACTCGTGTCACACTGCGCCCGTGTTCAACAATCTGCCCATCGGTCGCGGCGATCGCACCCCCGAAGGTAACAGCGCGCAGAATCTGACAGACCCAGCCGCACGCGCGGTCGGGTTCCCTAGCCTGCCAAGCAGTCGCATCAAGACGATCGCGCTTGCACTTGCAGTCGGTCTGGTGCTGAGTGATTCGTCGATTGTCGTGCTCGCGCTGCCCGATATTCTCGCACGCTACAGCCTGACGATCGGGGAGGTCTCGTGGGTCTTAACGGGCTTCAACATCGTGCTGGCACTCGTCGCCGTACCTGTCGCCTATGTCGTGCGCAGACGCGCACCCGGGATCCTGCTCGCAGTTGGCCTGACGATCTTTGCGGCGGCGTCGCTCTTCTGCGCACTCGCCCCGTCATTCAACGTGTTGCTCGCCGCGCGCGGAATCCAGGCCGTCGGTGGTGCGTTGGCCGTGATGGCAGCACTCGAGATTCTGCCGACGTTGATGGGCTCGGAACGCAGCGCGGCGAAGGTCTGGGCTACAGCCGGCGCACTCGGCGCGGCCTGTGGGCCGGCGCTCGGCGGTGTTTTGACACAGCTGATCTCGTGGGAGGCAATCTTCTTCATTCAAGTGCCTGCGATCCTGCTCGCAATTCCGACGTTGCGCGCGGTGACGCACACCAAGCGCGTGCCCGCAGGACGGCCCCACCTTGCCGCCAACGCCGCGCTGCTCCTGCTCAGCGCCGGACTGACGGCCGCACTCTTTCTGATTGTGCTGCTCCTGATCGAGGGCTGGCAGATGGCGCCGGTTGCGACCGCGCTGGTCGTGTCGGTGATGCCTGTCTCGGCGATTATCGGTGCTCGCCTGTTCGGCGGGATCGGCTCGTTGCCGGCACGCGCAGCGGCCGGCACGATCCTGCTGGCCTCCGGGCTCGGTGCGCTCGCACTGATGCCATCGCCGAGCTGGTGGTGGACGATTCCGCCGCAGATTGTGATCGGTATCGGCTTGGGGATCACGGTCGAGGCATTGACCGACGCCGCATTGCACGGCCGCTCACCGCAGGCCGTCCACGGCGGCTGGACGTTGGCGGTCCGCCACGTTGGGCTGGTGCTTGGCATCGTTGCGCTGACGCCCCTCTTTACCAGCCAGCTCGCAAGCCAGCAGGCGCAGGTCGAGCGCACCGGCGTGCGTTTACTGCTCGACTCGCCACTGCCGCTGTCAACGCGCGTCACACTCGCTGCGAAGCTGGGCGTTGTTGTCGAGGGGGCCAATGGACGGATTCCGAACATTGCCGATGTGTTCGGAGATAGTCCCACCGATCCCACAGAGCTCGCGGCCTGGAACAACCTCGAATCGCAGTTGAGGCATGCGATTCGCGAAGCCGGAACGGCCGCCGCGGCCTGGCCATTCCTGGCCGCCGCCGGTCTTGTTTTGCTGGCTCTGATCCCGATCGGGATCGGTCGGCGCCAGATCGATCTCTGACGCTACACGTTGCGTCTCAGATAGGTGGGTAACTGCGCGCCGTGCACGCAGAAGCGCGCGTACGGTATCTTTACCTTTGATGTACAACGTAAAGATCAGCAGCAAGCATCAGATCACCATTGGCAAAGAGGCATTTGAGGCCGCAGGCTTTAATGCCGGGGATATCGTCACGGTGCGCGCGACTGGCCCGGGCCGCGTGGAGGTCGTAAATATGACGTCTGTCCTCAAGAAGTATTCGGGTTGCCTCTCCAGTGGAGGCGAGTTGCGCCGCGTCATTGAGGAGATGCGTGACGAGTGGGATTGACCATGCTTGACACATCGGTTCTGATCGGGCTGCTCGACCGGGATGACGTGCTTCATGCCGCATCCGCGCGCGCCGTCGAGGTGGAGGTAGAGAAGCATCAGCGCCTCGTAATTTCTGCTGTGACCTGGACCGAGCTGCTGACGGGAGGAGAGCTCCTGCGTGGAAATACAGCAATGGAGCACGAGTTCATCAGTGATGCAGGCGTGCTCATCCTCAACGTCGATCGTTCGGTGGCAGAGCGGGCGGCGGAATTCAAGGTTGCGTACATGAGGAAACGGGGTGGGAGATTGAAGACTCCCGACGCCTTGATTCTCGCGACAGGATCGGTTTATCCTGGCGTCGACCGGGTCCTCGTGGCCGATGCACAGTGGGCGAAGATCCCGGCGATCGGCGTGACGCTCAAACTCATCACGAGGTGACAGCGCATCGTGGGTGCCCCCGGGGTATACGAAGAATGGCTCGGCCCACACACGTCGGGACCGAGCCACGCGACGCGTTTTTAGCCGACCGAGACGACAGGCGTTGGTGGCTGTTCGCCGCGCAAGATCGCGATCGCATTCGTGGCCGCGAGCACGCCCATACCCGTGCGCGTCTCGATGGTCGCCGAGCCGAGGTGTGGAATCAGCACGACGTTCTCGAGCGTCAGGAGACCCTCGTTGACCTTCGGCTCCTCCTCGAACACGTCGAGGCCAGCACCCTTGATCTCACCGTTGCGTAGCGCCTCGACGAGCGCGGCCTCGTCGACGACCGGGCCACGGGTCGTATTGATCAGGTACGCGTCGTCGCGCATCTGCTTGAAGCGCTCAGCATCCATCAGGTGCCGCGTCTCTGCGTTGAGCGGGCAGTGCAGGCTGACGACAGCGGCTGTCTCGAGCAGTTCGTCGAACGAGACGTACGTCGCGCCGAGCTCCTGCTCGATCGCGGCATCGGCCTGGCGACGACCCGAGTAGATGACCTCCATGCCGAAGGCCTTGGCGCGGCGGGCCGTCGCCTGGCCGATTAGGCCCAGCCCAACGATGCCCAGCTTCTTGCCCTGCAGGCCCGTGCCGAGCATGTAGAACATGTTCCAGACCCACGGCGTCTGGGAGCGGATGACACGCTCGCCCTCACCCAGCCGACGCGTTGCCATCAGGATCAACGAGAACGCGATGTCCGCGGTTGCCTCGGTCAGTACGCCGGGCGTGTTCGTAAACCAAATCGACTCGCGCGCGGCAATCGCCTTCGTATCGACGTTGTCATAACCGACTGCGACGTTTGCGATGACCTTCAACTGCGGGCCCGCCGCGTCGAGCACCTCATCATCGATCTTGTCGTGCAGCAGACAGACAATTGCCTCGGCACCCTTGACGGCATCGAACAACTCCTCGCGTGTCAACGGACGATCGTGCGGCGAGAGCCACACCTCGCCGGCCTCGGCGAGCAGGTCCAGCGCTGGCTGCGGAATGCGGCGGGTAACGACAATTCGCGGGCGGCTCACGCGGTCATCTCCTCGAGCAGACCACGCATCGCCTCGATCGCCTCTTGGATGTTCTCCAGACTATTTGCATACGAGAGACGCAGGAAGCCGTCGCCGTACCTGCCAAACGCGGTGCCGCTGAGGACGGCGACGCCGGCCTCCTGCAGCAGACGGTCGGCGACAACCTTGCCATCTTGCCCCGTGCCCTTGACGTTCGGGAAGGCGTAGAACGCGCCCTTCGGATCGCGGCACGTGACGCCCGGCAGCGAGTTGAGCCCAGCCACCACGGCGACCCGTCGACGATCGAACTCGGCCATCATCGCGTTGATCTCGTCGCGCGGGCCCGTCAGAGCGGCAACACCGGCGAGCTGGGTGGCGGGAGCCGTGCAGGACACGGAGTTGATGATCAGACGCGTGATCGGCTCGCGCAGCGCAGTCGGCAGCGACGCATAGCCGAGGCGCCAGCCCGTCATCGCAAACGTCTTCGAGAAGCCGTCGAGCAGAATCGTGCGGTCCTGCAGGCCCTCGTAGCCGGCGATCGAATCGTGCTCGGCATCGCCGTAGAGCATCTCCGAGTAGACCTCGTCGGAGAGGATCCAGCAGTCGTGGTCGGCGAGGACCTTCGCGATCTCCCCGTTGAGCTGCTTGCTGATGTAGCCACCCGTCGGGTTTGCCGGCGAGTTGAGGATCACCATTTTCGTCTTTGGAGTCAGGCGCGAAGCAAGATCCTCGGCGGTAAACGCGAAGTCGCTGTCCTCCGTCAACGGCAGCGGCACCGGCGTGGCACCGACCCACTTGATTGCCGACTCGTAGATCGGGAAGCCCGGGTTCGGGTAGATGACCTCATCGCCCGGGTTACACGTTGCGAGGATGCCGAAGAACAGGAATGGCTTCGCACCCGGCGTCACCACGATGCTGTCGGGAGAGACCTCAAAGCCGCGATGGTTCGTCAGGTGCGCAGCGGCAGCCTCGCGAAGGGCGGGAATGCCGGGAGCGGGGCAATAGTGGGTCTGGCCATCGCGCAGCGCCTTGGCGGCTGCCTCGACGATGTGGGGTGGCGTATCGAAGTCCGGCTCTCCGATCTCGAGGTGGATCACTCGCTTGCCCGTGGCCTCGAGAGCCTTGGCGCGGGCGAGTACCTCGAAGGCGGTCTCGGTGCCGAGTCGTTCGAGTGCAGTTGCGAGCGTAGGCATGGTTCTTCTCCGGACGGAATTTGTTGGCTACACGCGGAGGCGCGAGCCGGTGGGGTCAAAAAGAGGTTCGGTGGAGACGGCACCCTCGACCTCGCGGTCGAAGATCCGCACTGCGACCCGCGTCCCCGCGGTTGCCTGCTGTGCAGGAAGATACCCGTAAGCGATCGACTTGCCAACTGAGTACCCGAAGTTGGCACTCGTCACATAGCCCACCTTGGCGCCATTGATCAGAATCGGCTCACCGCCGAGGGCAGCCGCATTTGGATCGTCGAGGACGATCGGGACGAGTCGCTTCTTGCTACCGCGCGCCCGCTCCTCCAGCACGGCCTGCTTGCCGATAAAGGCCGGCTTGGTCATGTGCAGCGTGAAGCCAAGGCCCGCCTCGTCGGCCGTGTAGTCGGTGTGCATGTCGACGCCGGCAAAGCGGTAGCCCTTTTCGATACGGAGCGACTCAAAGGCGCCACCACCCGCGGCAATCAGACCGTGCTCCTTGCCGGCCTCCATTAGCCGTTCCCAGACCCACGAGCCGTACTCGCTCGGGACATAGAGTTCCCAGCCCAGCTCGCCCGCATACGAGATGCGCAAGGCGAGCGCGGGCACGTGCTCGATGTGGATCATCTGCGCGCGCATATACGGGAAGGCCTCGTTCGAAAGGTCCTCGGGAACGAGCGGTTGCAGGATCTCGCGCGCGTTCGGGCCCCACAGGCCGCTGACCGCCCAGGCGCTGGTAACTTCGCGCATCCGGACCGAGTCGCCCTCAGGCAGGTGTGCGCGAAGCCAGGCGAGATCGCGCGGGCCCGAACCGCCACCGGTGACGATCAGATAACGATCACGGGCGAGCCGGGTGATGGTGATGTCGAAGACGACTCCACCATGGGGCGTGAGGCACGTGGTGTACGCAATCTTGCCGAGGGGAATATCCATCTCGGAAGTGCACATGCGGTTGAGCCACGCCGTCGCGCCCGTACCCTCGATCTCGACCTTGGTAAATGGCGTCAGGTCGAAGAGGCCGGCGTGCGAGCGGGTATGCGCATGCTCCTTGCCAACGGTTGGGGACCAGAACTTCGACTCCCACTCGCCACGCACCTGCGTGTGCTCGGGTGCGGGCAGCGAGGCGTTCGTCTCGAGCCATTGCGGCCGCTCCCAACCAGCGCTCTCGAACATCACCGCACCGCGCTCGGACACCCATTCGTGCGAGGGTAGGCGCCGCAAGCCGCGCGCGATTTGCGTCGGCTCGAGCGGGTGGATGATGTCGTAGACCTCCGCGTACTGCTGGCTGCCACGCGCCGTCACATAGGCGGGCGACGAGTGGTGCGGCTGAAAACGGTCGGGGTGGGCCCCACCGAGGTCGAGCCCGACCGGCTGGCCCAGCATCTGTCGGACCACTGCCTGTGCCGCACCGGCAGCCTGCGTCACCCAGATTGCCTCGGCGAGATACAGACCCTTCGTATACGACGACTCACCGAGTAGCGGGTTGCCATCGATGGTAAAAGAGAAGTGTCCGTTGAATGTCTCCTCGAGACCCGCAGCGTGCACGCGGGGCATCAACGTGCGGGTCGCGTCCCAAGCATCGGCGAAATGGTCTTCGCTAAAAGCCCCCTGAGCAGTCTGGTGCCCATCGGCCTCGCGCTCAAGATCGGTAATCGCAATCGGTAGCGGGTCATGGGCATAGGAGCCAATCCCCATCCCTTGCCAACGCTGGCGGTAATAGACGTCACGGTCCTGGTGGCGGATCATCGGTAGTACCGATTCGACAGGACCACGTTCGAGACCCTCGATGGGAGCGCTCCAAGCAAAGACATGTTCGAGCGGTTGGAGGGGGATCGGACGGCCAATCATCGTCTGCAGTTCGGGTCCCCAGAGGCCGCCAGCGACGAGCACCTGTCCACAGGTGATCGCGCCAGTGACCGTCTCGACGCCGCGAATACGATTGTCAACGATCTTGACGCCTGTCACCTTCGTGCTCTCGAAGAAGCGCACACCCTTCTCGCGACACCATTCCTGCAGCGTGTGGCACACCGTCACGGCGCGGCAGAGCCCGTCGGTGGGGACGTGGTAGGCCGACAGAATCGCGCTCTCTTCGAGCAGCGGACAGAGTTCGATCGCCTGCTTGGGTGTGATGATTTGGCCCTCGAGACCGTAGGCCATGGCGGCGTTGCGGCGGCGTTCGAGTTCGCGCACGCGCGCGAGCGTTGTCGCAACCTCGAGGCTGCCGACAGCAACCCAGGCCTCGCGATCCGGCGTGTTATACGAGTCGTAGGTCTGTGCACTCCACTGGGCGAGCGTGCAGAGCAACCGGCTCGTGCCCGTCTGGAAGACAAGGCCGGGAGCGTGGTAAGTGGAGCCGCCTGTATGGCTGAGTGGGCCCTGGTCGACAACGACGATATTCGTGACACCGGCCTGGGCGAGCTCCCACGCGGCGGACGTGCCGACAATGCCGGCTCCGATGATGACGACGTCGGCCTTGGTGTCCATGCGCGTCACACTCCTTGTGTAGCCACACCGGCACCAGTCGGGGTTCCGTTGATCAGCCGATCCAATTCGGCTTCGAGCCCGGCCTCGCCGGTTTCTACGACTTCGAGCGGCAGACCAAGCACCTGTGCTGCGCGCGCCGCGCCTACGCGCAACTCCTCGCTCGGTACCTGTGCAAGCCAGACAACGCGGTGGTACTCACGAAAGTAATCGTCGCGCAACTCGGGGTGCCGATCCAGCCCGAGCTCTTGCACGACGAGCCGGTCAAAGCCCTTGATCAGCGCGTCCGTCAGCAGGTAGGTGCCCGGCTCGTCCGCGAACAACCTGGCTAGACGCTGCTCGCCAGCAAAGACGTCGTAGCAATGCCCGCCATGGAGTCGCTCCAGTCCGAGCTCGTCGAGCACGTCATCGAGCGCGCCATACGTGCCACAGTCGGCATAGGCAATAGCGATGCGGTCGTACTGGTCGCCGAGTGCTGCCACCTTTGCACGGACGCTCGGTGCGATACGTTCGGGGCGGTTGTGCAACAGCGGTGGCAGGGGATAAATATCGACGCTCCAGCCGCGCCGCGTCGTGACAGATTCCACGTGTCGGGTCAGGGCACCACACGTGATGACGGCGACATTAGCCATGCCTACACGGGGAATGCGAGTTCTTCCATAAAGCGGTCGTTAAAGTCGCTACGGTCGCTCAGTTCGACGTACTCGATCTCGTTGATCAAGGCCATGCCGGCATGGCGCTCCTGGATTGAGAGGATCGCCATCTTGGCGCCCTCGCCGGCAACGTTGCCGGCGCTGATGATGCGCGGGATTGGCAGTTTCGGCACGAGACCGATGCGAATTGCGCTGGCAGCCGACAGATACGAGCCGAACGACCCGGCGAGGAGCACCTGCTGGATGTCGCCCACCTCGATACCGAGTTCGTCGATCATCAGCTTCCAGCCCGTCGCGATCGCAGCCTTGGCGAACTGCAGCTCGCGCACGTCGCGTTGGGACAAGAAGACGGCTTTGTCGACATCCCCGACCGTGCCCGCCCAATGCAGAATAAAGACGCGCAGGCCATCAATTTCGACGAGGCGCGGCGCCAATAGCGGCAATTTCTCGGCTGCCTCCTCGTTGGGGATAAACTTGCCAGAGGAGTCGAGCAGTCCGACCTTGACGAGCTCGGCCACGGCATCGACGAGACCCGAGCCGCACATGCCGATCGGTTCTACGTCGCCGATCACACCGAGCTCGACGCTGTCGTCCGTGATCTTGACCACTTCGATCGCGCCATCGTCGGCCCGCATGCCGCAGCGAATCGAGGCAGCCTCGAAGGCAGGCCCCGCGGGCGCGGCCGTCGAGACGATGCGATCCTGGTTGCCAATCACGATCTCGCAGTTCGTGCCAATGTCGATAAAGAGACGCAGGCGGCGGTCGCGGTCGAGACCGCTGGCGAGAATGCCAGCCGTGATATCGCCACCGACGTACGCTCCGAGCGCTGGAAAGACCGCAGCGGGTGCGTTCGGGTGGATCAGAATGCCAAGGTCAGTGGCGCGTAGACCCGTGAAGGACTCGCTCGTCATGATAAACGGTGCGATGCCAAGCGGTTCGGGATCGATCCCAAGCACGATCTGCGTCATCGTCGCGTTGCCAGCGAGCACGACCTCGTAGACCTCTTCGGCGTTGACATCGCCCGCGGCAAGCACCTCAGCCGTCAACTCTGCCAGTGTCTCGTGCGCGAGCTCTTGCAACTTGCCGAGCGTGTCAGGGTCCATCATCGTGGCACTGATACGGGCGATGACGTCGGCACCGAATGGTTGCTGCTTGTTGAGCATGCTGCGGACCGCGACGGGGGTGCCTGTGTCGAGGTCGAGCAAGTTCACGACAACCGTGGTGGTGCCGAGATCGATCGCCATTGCAAAGCGGCGCGCAGTCGTGTCGCCCGGCTCGATCGCGATCAGCTCGTCGTCGGCGATTACCGCGGTGATCTCGAACTTGGCATCGCGCATGATCTTGCCGAGCGTGCGCAGCACGGTGATCGTGGTGTGCAACTCGAGGTCCTCGATCGCGTCGTACACACGCTGGATGTCGGTGCGCTGGTCCGACAGCGTTGCCTCCTCGAGCACGAGGTGGCGCTTGACGATCGACGGGCGTAGGATCACCTGCCGACCAACACCGACCGTTGCGGCCTTCGGGCGCGTCTGCAGCGGCGGCACGTCGAGCGTCAGATCCTCGGTCGTGACGATGCGGCAGGCGAGTCGCCAACCCGCGCGTAGCTCGTCGGGGCTAAACGCGCGCGAGTCGAGCTTCGACAGCGGCGCCTCGCCGTCCGTCACCTGCACCTTGCACTTGCGACACGTACCGTGGCCACCACAGGTCGAGTCGATCGCGATGCCATTCCACGACGCGGCGTCGAAGACCGTGACCCCGCCCGGCACCTTGACGTCGATGCCGCTCGGTGTGAAATGCAGGCGAACGCGCGCAGTCCGGACGACGCCCTCTGCGGTCTCTTCTGCTGCGCTCATGCGGTCTTTACCGACGCCGGCGGGCGGTAGTGGCCAATCCAGCCGATGCCGTACTCGTCCTTGCCGAGCATCACGTCGGAGCCGCGCACCGCTGCCACGCACTCGGGGCTGCGGGCATCCATAATCGCGCTGGTCAGGCCCGCACCCGCCGCCATCGCGAGGAACGTGCCGTTGAGCGTGTGGCGTCGCGGCATGCCGAACGAGGTGTTGGATGCGCCAAGCGTGGTGTTGAGACCAAACTCCGACTGGATCGCCTCGAGTGTTTTGAACAGGTGGTAGGCCGACATCGGCTCGGCACCAATCGGCATCGCCAACGCGTCGATCACGATGTCCTCCATCGGGATCTCCCACTTGCCGTGCACGATGTCGACGAGGCGCTTGCAAAACTCGAAGCGCTCCTCCCACAAGACGGGGATGCCCTCCTCGCCGTTCGTCAGGCAGATGATCGCGGCGCCATGCTCTTTGATCAGCGGCAGCACCGCTTCGATGCGATCCGTTTCGCACGTGATCGAGTTGACCAGCGCCTTGCCCTTGTACGCGCCGAGGCCGGCCTCGAGCGCCTCGATCACGGAGGAGTCGATGCAGATCGGCAAGTCACAGCGTTCTTGAGCCATCGTCACGGCCTGCACCATCAGTGCTGCTTCGTCAGAAAACGGCTCGCCCATATTGATGTCGATGATGTGCGCGCCACCCTCGATCTGCTCGTCGATGTCGACCAATACCTGCGAGAGATCGCCGGCACGCAACTGCTGCTGAAAGGCCTTGCGGTTCGTGGGATTGATGCGCTCGCCGATGATGCAGAACGGCTGATCAGGGCCAATCGTGACGGTCTTAGACGGCGAGGATACGGTCGTGTGCATGTGTCTCCTTCTCAAGGCGGGGCTTGATCCCCAGATCGGCGCAGAGCCGGGCGATCGACCCATCCTTGCAGAAATCGGTGAGGTGCAGTCCGCGTACGCCCGGCAGGGCGAGCGCATGGCGGGATTGTTCGAGGACGAGCTGGTAGGTCGCTTGGGCCGCGTCTTCAGCATCGGCGACGCGCGCAATAACTTCGGCGGGGACGCTGATGCCGGGCACTGCGGAGTCCATAAAGCGCAGTGCGCCGGGGCCCTTGACCGCGACGATAGTGGGGAGGATCGCGCAGCGCTCTGTAAAGCCGCGCTCGTGTAGCGCCGCGACGAACGCCGCGAGACGATCTGGGTGGTAGCAGGTTTGCAGTTGGAGAAAGCGCGCGCCGGCAAGGATCTTCTTGGCGGCACGCTGCGCCCGATGCTCGAGCGGGTGCGTGCCCGGGTTCTCGACGGCGCCGATTACGAGCTTCGGCGCAGGGTCGATCGTGCGACCCGACAGGTAACGACCCTCGGCCAACGACCCAGCCAGACGGATCAATTGTGGACCGTCGAGGTCGAAGACACGACGCGCCTCGGGCTCGTCACCCGCGGTGACATCGTCGCCGGTCAAACAGCAGATGTTCTCGACGCCATGTAGGGCGACGCCCATGATGTCCGCCTGCAGGGCAATACGGTTCTTATCGCGACAGACAACCTGGAGGATCGGCTCGACACCGACGCGTTGCATGGCAATCGCCATCGCCACGTTCGAGGCGTGGGCGTGTGCCGTAGTGTTATCCGTGGCATTCATCGCATCGCACCACGGTGCGACCTCGGTCAACTTGGCCTCGTAATCGGCCAGCGTGCCACCATCAATTACGGGCGCCTCGCCCGTAATGATCAGCTGGTCGCCAGCATCAAGCAGGTCACCAAGGCGCGACATCTCAGGCCTCGTTCTCCGACTCGTCGACAACAGGCGTCCAGCCGGCCGGCGTCACTCGATCCCGCCCCGACTTGAGATTGAGCCACGATGAGGTGCCTTTGAGGCGGTTGTCTACCGGCGGGCGCAGATTGTTGAAGTGCTCGCGCCACGGCTCGGGGAGGAGCGGCCAATTGCGCGAGCGATCCTCCGCCTTGACCCATACACACCGCATCTCGGGCTTGACCTCGCAATGCCCATCCTCGCGCACGCCGCCACACGGGCCGTTGCGCATCGTCTTCGGGCAGGTCATCGGGCACGTCATGCCCGTGTCATGCAGCACGCACGCGCCGCACATCTGGCAACCCCAGATTGGCTTCTTGACAGCGTGCTCGATGGCGGAGATTAGCCCCATGCGTAATCTCTAGGCCAGCACCGCAACGGCGCGCTTCTTGGCGATCAGTTCCTTGGAGAGCTTGACGGCAGCCGAGGCGTCGGCGGCATAGCCGTCGGCCTTGACCGCATCCGCGTACTCCTGTGTGACAGGGGCGCCCCCGCAGAGGACGATCACCTTGTCGCGCAGGCCAGCCTTCTCGAGCGCGTTGATATTGGCCTTGAACATCGGCATCGTCGTGGTCAGGAAGGCGCTCATGCCGAGGATGTCGGGCTGATGCTCCTCAACAGCGGCGATAAACTTCTCCGGGGAGACCTGAACGCCAAGGTCGATGACCTCGAAGCCGGCACCCTCGAGCATGATGTTGACGAGGTTCTTGCCAATGTCGTGCACGTCGCCCTTGACGGTGCCCATCACGAACTTGCCGATCGTCTGAACGCCGGAGGCAGCCAGCAGCGGACGCAGCACTTCGAGGGCACCCGCCATCGCCTTACCGGCAATCAGCATCTCGGGTACGAACCAGTCGCCGCGCTCGAAGCGGGCGCCGACCTCTTCGAGGCTCGGGATCAACGCCTCGTACAGCAGCGTCTCCGGCGTCATACCCAGATCGAGGCCCTGATTGGTCAGTTCGATGACGGCGGGGCCGTTACCGACCATCGTCTCGTCGTAGAGCTTCTGAAGGATCTCTTCAGGTGTCATGCCGCACCCTCCTCAAGGTGTTGATGGCTGAGTCGTACTGTCAACTCGTCCGCGGCGCAAACGAGTAGCTTCCCGATCTGCTCGTAACGATCGGGGGTGATGCGCATGCTTGGGCCGGCGAGTGCCAGTCCCGTAATGACACGCAAGTCGCGACCGCGGACGGGAGCGCCGATGGCGGTCAGTCCAAGCTCGATCTCTTCGATGCTGATGCCCCAGCCGCGTTCGCGGGTGCGCTCGAGCTCGCGAACCAGATCTCCGCGCACCGTCAACGTCTTGTCGGTGAGTGCCTCGAGCGGGCCCGTGGGGAGCGTGACCGCGCCGAAGGCGAGAAACGTTTTGCCGACGGCGGAGGCGTGGAATGGCACGATCCGTCCGACCCAGTTGGTCGAGCCAAGCAGGTAGGCGCCCTCGGCCTGCGCGATTTGCTCGACGCCGCGCGAGGTCGGGATCGAGAGTGTTGCGGTCTCGCCCGTTGTAGTTGCGATGCTCTCGAGTAGGTCGCGGGCGAGGTCGGGCAATTGGGGGTCGAGTCGAGCGCGTCGAGCATAGGCATCGATCGCCGGGCCGGCCTGTAGGCTGCCATCGTCGGGGTCGCGGCGTAGGAGTCCCTGGCGTTCGAGCGCACCAACCAGACGACTGGTGGTGCTCTTTGGAAGGTTCGCTGCCTCGCTCAACGCGCCCACCGTCATGCGGCCCTCACCCTCGAGCACATAAGTCAAAATACGCGCTGCGCGGTCGATCGCTTGAGTGCCAGTGGGTGCAGTAAGTGTGTCCATTATGTGGAACTTGCGTTTCGGATGGTGAGTGTACATAATCAGCCCCATGCGCGTCAAGGAATTCGCGCACCCACGTTTGGAGGAGTCCCATGTTCGTAAATACGTCGCCGCGCTACGAGATCCTCTCCGAGGAAGCGCTGGAGGTGCTCGACAAGGGCTGGAAGCGCATCGTTTCGGAACTGGGCATCGAATTCATGAGCCCGTGGGCGACGGAGATGCTGGCGGCCGCCGGCCAGAAGGTCGAGGGCGACAACGTCAAGTTCGACCCCGAGTGGGTGCTGGCGCAGGTCGCTAAAGCGCCGATGCAGTACGACGTGCACGCGCGCAACCCCGAGAACACGGTCACCATCGGTGGCAAGAACATGGTCTTCTCCGGCGTCTACGGACCACCCTTCGCCATGCGCGGCGATCAGCGCGGCAACGGCACGATGGAGCACTTCAACAACTTCACGAAGCTCTGTCAGGTCTTCCCCGAGATGGACTCGGCCGGTGGCGTTATCGTCGAGCCGGACGACGCGGCGATGGATTCGCGCCACCTCGACATGACGCTCTCGCTGCAGACGCTGACGGACAAGATCTATATGGGCAACGTCGTGCGTGGCGAGAACGCCGAGGATTGTCTGAACATGGCGGGGATCGTCTTTGGTGGACGCGAGGTTCTGGAAACAAAGCCCGTGATGATCTCGCTCGTCAACTGCAACTCGCCGCTGCGCTGGGACGACCGCATGCTCGACTCGATGCGCGTCTACTGCCTCGCCAACCAGCCCGTGTTGTTGACACCATTCCTGCTGATGGGCGCGATGTCGCCCTGTTCGATCCCGGCGACGCTTGTCCAGCAGATGGCTGAGGCCTTTACCGGCATCGCTCTTGCCCAGTTGATCCGCCCCGGCTGTCCGGTTATCTTCGGCTCGTTCCTCTCGAACATCAACATGCAGTCTGGCTCACCCTGTTTTGGCACACCCGAGGCGGCAATGGGCCTGTTCGCGAGCGGCCAGATCGCCCGCAAGTACAACCTGCCGTTCCGTTCTGGCGGCGGCTTTACGTCGAGCACGATGCCCGATGCGCAGTCCGCCTACGAGGCAATGATGACGATGATGCCGACCTTCCTGTCCGGCGTCAACTGGGTCATGCACACGGCTGGCTGGCTCGAAGGTGGTCTCGTCTCGAGCTACGAGAAGTTCATCATCGATATCGAGATCCTGCGCATGCTGCAGGAGACCTTTAAGCCGCTCGAGATCAACGAGGAGACGCTGGCCTTCGGTGCGCACGAAGAGGTTGGGTCCGGTGGCCACTTCCTCGGCGCGGCCCACACGATGGAGCGATTCCGCGACTGCTTCTACCGCCCGCTGCTGTCGTCGTCGGATAACTACGAGCGTTGGATGCGTAATGGTGGGCACGACGCAGCTGAGCGCGCCGGCATAATCGCAACGCAGAAGCTCGAGGAGTACGTCGAGCCACCGATGGATCCTGCGATGCGCGAGGAGCTCGAGGCGTACGTCAATCGCCGTCGCACCGAACTCGGCGACTAGCTCCGTTTGTCGGTAGTGGTGGGGTAACGGCCTCTACAGCACAGCTGCGCACGCCAGCAGATATTTCAGCGACACTATCGGGGTGATCCCTGCTCAGCATGTGCCGACGTCGATGCTGGCTGCGAGTGCGCGCCGTGCGGCGACGGCCGGTTCGAAGACGGCCGATGCGTATCGAGCGATCAAGGACATGATCGTGTCACTCGAGCTACCGCCTGCTGCGCTGCTCGATGAGCGCGGGCTGGCGGAGCGACTCGACGTTGGACTGACTCCCGTGCGGCAGGCGTTGCGGCGGCTGGAGTGGGAGAGTTTGGTTGTGATCTTGCCAAGGCGCGGAACGCTTGTCGCCGATCTCAACGACAGCGATCTAGAGCGCATCTACGAGCTGCGTTCTGTGCTCGAGCCGCAGGCTGCGGGGCTCGCGGCCGAGCGCGGTTCGCCCGATCAGCGGCAGGCGCTGGCGGAGATCATCGAACGTATGCATGCCGAGCTCGCGCAGAAGACACCGAGTCGGCGTGGCCTAATCGCTCTCGACCGCGAGTTGCATCGGTTGATCTGGGCGATGGCGGGTAATGCGATGCTCGAGCAGACGCTCGAGTGGCTGTTCTCGCATGTCTTGCGTCGTTGGAATATCAGCATCGACCGTTCCGAGTCGCTCGGTACTGCGATGGAGCTGCACGACCTCGTCGTGGCGGCGATTGTTGCGGGCGACCCAGTGCAGGCGCGCGATGTCATGCGTCGGCATGTTGCCGACTACCAAGAGTCGCTCCTCACGTAACTGCACAAAAGGACCCGGGTCCTTTTGTGCAGTTCCCCTACGCTTTGCGAATGCGCCATGCCGTGCTCTTCGACATCCACGGCAACATTGACGCGCTCGATGCCGTGCTCGTCGATGCTGCAGCTGCTGATTGCCACGGGCTGATCCTCGGTGGCGACTACGCCTACATGGGGTCCCGCACCCAGCGATGTCGTCGATCGACTACGGCAACAGCCCGACCCGATCATCGCCGTGCGCGGCAATACCGACCGCATGATCGCAACCGGCGACGACACCGTTGCGCGTTGGGCCGCCGACCAGCTCGGGGCAGAACGCGTCGAGTGGCTCCGCCTGCTCCCCGAACGGGAAACCATCGCGGAGCACCACGCGACACTCGTCCCCGCCACGCCGCGCTCCGATGAGGAGTGCCCGAGCACACCCGACTTTCGTGCCGAAGCGATGCTCGTCGCAGTCCACACAACCCTCCTCCTCTGCGGCCACATTCACGTGCAATACCGACGCCAGGTCGGCGATGTGGAAATCGTCAATCCCGGCTCTGTGGTCCTTCGACGACCAGACGAGCGCGGCGTGGGCAATCGCCGACGACGGCACTATCAAGTTGCGCCGGACCGCGTACGACATCGAGCGCGCCCTTGCGCGACTCGCCGCAGCAGTAACCCATCCCGAACAGGCCCTGACCGAGCGCAGACTTCGCACCGCACACTCCTGACAGTGTCAGGCATCCTGGGAGGGACGTGATTGCGCTCCCCACCACCTCAACGTTCCAGTTTGGTGGTATCGACTGGCTGGGCATCGCAGTCGTTGTAATTGTTGCGGTACTCGCCGCCGTACTCATTCCGCGCATCGCGGTAGCACTCCTCTCACGTCGATTACGCGGAAGGCGATCCGGCGACGAGGACGTGCACAATCGGGCCAAGCGCGCAGACACGCTCGTCGAGGCAACACGCTCGCTCTCGCGCTACGCCGCAATCGTGCTCGGCATCCTCGGCATCTTCATCTTCGCAATCCACGGGCAAGGCTCCACCGTGATTGGCATCTCCGTCTTGATCGCCGTTGGCGGTTTCGCCGCTCAGAGCGTGTTGCGCGACATCATTGCGGGCACAATGATGCTGTCGGAACGCTGGTTCGATGTGGGTGACGCGATCACGATTGAGCCGTGGTCGATGAGCGGCGTGGTCGAGACGATCTCGCTGCGGAGCATCAAACTGCGCGGCCTTGGTGGCGAGACGATGCGGATCCACAACCAGCACATGTATGGCGTCCGCGTGGCACGGCGCGGAATCCGCGAGATCGTGCTCGAGTTCTATGTAACCGACGCGGCACGCGGGCGTGAGCTGATCAGCAAACTCTCCGACCTCCTGCCATCTGGCCCGATGCACCTATTGTCGGCATTAACGATCGACGATGAAGACCAGCTCGGAGGCCTAACGCGCTTTACGGTTCGCGGTGCCGTGCCACCCGGCCGCGAATGGCTGCTCGAGTCGTTCGCGATCAGTGTGCTGAAAGAACTCGACGCAGACGATCGCGTGATCCGTCACGGACCCGTCGCCTACTTTTCCGATCAGGTCGCCGAACAGCGCTTCGCTCGCTCGGTCGCGCCATCGCTAGAGCTGACTTAGATCGCGCCAGGATGCGGTAGGACAGACTCTTCGAGTACCGTCACGAGTCGCGTCGAGGGGCTATAGCGTAGAACCGCGAGTTGCGCCTGACCCGCCACAATCGCACCACGTAGCGATGCACACTGGGTGATCAGATTCTGCGCCGTGACGCGAGCATTGACATCGATTGCCTGTTCGACGCTACTGGCACCACCAGCACGATAGAGACCCGCCGCTAACGAGCCCGTCAACGGTGCCAACGCGAGGTTGGGAGGAACGCCTGTCTGCAACTCCGTATAGGCGGCATCAACCGCCCTGCAATCCTCGTGTGCGAGCACGATCGCCAGACGCGTGCCAAGCGTTGTCATGGCGAAGCCAAGTCCGGCAGCGACGGGGATATCCACATAGTGGCCGGGGAGGCGCAGCGTAAAGATCGCACCCGCCGCAGCACCCAGCACGGCCGCCGGCGGCACGCGCGCATCCGAGCAGCCAATTACCGCCACCGGTGGTTCGTGCAGCAGCGGATCGGCAGGCGAGCCGAGCGCATCGCGCTCCGTCGAACCTGCAGCCCAACGGGCATTACCCGCCAAGAGGCGTTCGAGCAGTTCGGTTGCCGACGGCTTCAACATGCACACACGATACCGTCATCTTTGGCGAGGGGATATCGATCCAGACCTGCTCGCACGAAGCGGCCTTACCGGAGGGTGTTGAGGTACTGACTCTGGTCGCGCCGATCGCCGATGCCCATGTTGACGGTGCGCTCGGTGATCACGCCGTTCATGTCGATCAGGAAGGTCCCACGCATACATGTGCCCCATTCCTCGTCGAAGACGCCATAGGCCTTGGAGGCGACGCCGTGTGGCCAGAAGTCGGCAAGAAAGCGACCGTTGGCGTTGAGCGTCTTCTTCCATTGCTCGCGGATCGGCCAGGCGTCGCAGGCCACGTTGAGGATTTCTAGGTCGTCGCGAGCGAAGCGGGAATCGTCACGAATCTCGCAGACTTCTCCCTCACAGGTCTCGGTGTACGAGAAGGGGTGGAAGAACAGCAGCACGTTCTTCTTGCCGCGATAGTCCGACAGAGTGACGAAGCTCTCGAAACTTTCTTGAAGCGTAAAGTCGGGGGCGATGTCGCCAATCTCGGGCATGCTGATTTTACTCCTGTGTCGGTATAGACGATGATTCGCGCTGGTTGCGCAATTCGTTGAGTATTGCAGATAGTCGTGCCTCGAAACCCATGGTGGTCGGCTCGTAGAAGCGCAGGTGTGCAAGCTCGTCGGGGAGGTGCTGCTGGTCGGCGACGAAGCCGCCCTCGGCGTGTGGGTAGCGATATCCGACGCCGCGGCCGAGTGCCTTCGCGCCAGAGTGTGAGCCGTCGCGAAGGTGGTCGGGTGGCAGTTTCGTGCCGTGTTCGCGTACCGCCGCGCGGGCAGCGTCGCCCGCCGTGTAGGCAGCATTCGACTTCGGTGCGAGCGCAAGATAGGTGACGCACTGTGCGAGTGGAATGCGGCCCTCGGGCATGCCGATCTCTTGGATCGCCTGCGCCGTTGCGACGGCGAGCGGGAGGGCACGCGGGTCGGCGTTGCCGACATCCTCGCTCGCGAACACGATTAGTCGACGCGACACGTAGCGGGGATCCTCACCGCCCTCGAGCATCGTATGCATCCACCAGAGGGCGGCATCGGGGTCGGAGCCGCGCAGGCTCTTGATGAAGGCCGAGATCGCGTCGTAGTGGAGGTCGCCCTCGCGGTCGTAGCGGATCGGGATGCGTCCAACTTGCTCGACGAGTTCGACGGTGATGGTGGCTGCAGCGTCAGCGCGTGCAGCGGCGGCGGCTTCGAGCAGCGCCAGTGCGGCCCTGCCATCGCCCCCGGCGGAGCGGGCGATCGCATCGCGGGCTGAGTCGTCGATGGTTACGTCAAGTGCAGCAGCGCCGCGGTCGACCATCCGGGCGAGATCATCAGGCGCGAGACTCTTTAGCTCGTAGAGCGTGCAGCGCGACAGCAGCGAGGCGATCACACCGACGTGTGGGCTCTCGGTCGTGGCGCCGATCAGGATGATCAGACCCGACTCGGCGAGGGGGAGGAGCGCGTCCTGTTGCGCCTTGGTGAAGCGGTGGATCTCGTCGAGAAAGAGAATCGTGCGGCGACCGTCCATTGCCAGACGGTCGCGGGCGCGCTCGGTCACGGCTCGCACATCGGCCTTGCCTGCATCGACGGCCGAGAGTTCCTCGAAGGAGGCGTCGGTCCGTAAAGCGACGATGCGCGCGATTGTTGTCTTGCCGGTACCGGGCGGGCCGAACAGGATCATCGAGCCGATGCGGTCCTCTTCGATCGCACGGCGCAGCGGTCGACCGGGACCGACGAGTGCCTCCTGGCCAACGACTAGATCGAGATCGTCGGGGCGCAGACGCTCGGGCAACGGAGCAACCATCCGGCGACGATCGTCAGCCGCGCTGGTGAAGAGGTCGGACATATCCCGTACAGGCTCCCCGACTTCGTTACTCACGGCAAGCGGCGCTCGGCTAGGCTGCCAACAATGACAGCATCGCTTCCCATGTGGATCGTTCTCGGGATCTCTATGTTTCTACCGTTTATTGGGCTCGGTGCGGCGATTCGTCCACTCTGGATCCCCTACGTGATGGCGGTGGGAGCCTCGGCGATCTGGATCTACGGGCTCGGCTTGCCAGGGTTCCTTGTCGCCACGGCTGGCGGCGTCCTCGGCGCGCTCACCGGCAGCCTGCTCCGTCGTTTTGTATTTGCATTCCGGGCTCGCCGCGTGGCAGCCCGTGCTAACGCATCCGCTCGGGGAGCTTCGTGACCGACGTCGTTGAGCGCTCGATCACTACGATCCGCACGCTCGCCATGGATGGTGTCCAGAAGGCCAACTCGGGGCATCCAGGCACGGCGATGGCGCTCGCCCCGATCGCGTACCTCTACTACCGCGAGTACCTCAACTACGACCCGCAGGCACCACACTGGCCGGGCCGCGATCGCTTCGTGCTGTCGCCGGGACACGTCTGCATCCTCCAGTACGCCACATTGCACCTGACGGGTTATGACGTTGCACTCGACGACCTCAAACAGTTTCGACAGTGGGGCTCGCTGACGCCGGGGCATCCCGAGGTTGGTCATACGCCGGGCATCGAGGTGACGACAGGACCACTCGGGCAGGGTGTCGGGAACATCGTCGGTTTCGCTCTCGCCGAGCGCATGCTGGCCGCGCGCTACAACCGGCCCGGGCACGAGATCATCGATCATCGCGTCTTCGGGGTCTGCTCGGACGGTGACCTGATGGAGGGCGTCTCCCAGGAGGCCGCCTCGCTCGGTGGTCATCTTCAACTCGGCAAGATCACAATGATCTACGACGATAATCACATCACGATCGAGGGCAATACCAGCCTCGCGTTCAGCGAGGATATCCCGAAGCGTTTCGACGCACTCGGCTGGCACACGCAGCGTCTTGAGGATGGCTGGACGCTCGACGATGTGCGCGCAGCAATCGACGCGGCCGAGCAAGACGATCGTCCGTCGATCATCGTGTTGCGTACGCACATCGCGCCGGGAGCACCGAACAAGCAGGACACCTCGGATGCGCACGGCGCGCCACTTGGTGAGGAAGAGATCAAGCTGACGAAGGCCAACTACGGATGGCCGGAGAACGAGCAGTTTCTCGTGCCGGACGACGTGCGCGCGCACATGGACAACAAGCAGCGCGGTCGTGCTGCACGCGAGGCGTGGGAGGCAAAGTTCGAGGCCTATCGTGCCGAGCATCCCGAGCTAGCCGCCGAGCTTGAGCGCGTCTTGGCGGACGAGCTGCCCGACGGGTGGGACGCACAGTTGCCGGTCTTCGAAGCTGACGAAAAAGGCCTTGCAACGCGCGTGGCGAGCGGCAAAGTGATCCAGGGTCTGGCAGCCGGCATTCCCGAGTTTGCTGGTGGTTCCGCCGATCTCGCGCCCAGCAATAACACGCACATCAATGATGGACTGAGCGTCTCCAAACTCGACTTCGGTGGTCGTAACCTGCATTTCGGTATCCGCGAGCACGGCATGGGTGCGATCCTCAACGCGATGGTCCTCCATGGGGGGCTCCGCCTGTTCGGCGCGACCTTCCTCGTCTTCTCGGATTACATGCGCGGTGCTGTTCGGATTGCGGCGCTGTCGAAGATTCCTGTTACGTACGTTTGGACGCACGATTCGATTTGGGTTGGCGAGGACGGGCCGACGCACCAGCCAATCGAGCATGTGATGTCGCTGCGACTGATCCCAAATTTGACGGTGATGCGCCCGGGTGACGCGAACGAGACGCGTGAGGCCTGGCGCTTCGCGCTGCTGCACCGAACAGGTCCGACGGCGATTATCTTGACGCGACAAAACCTGCCGACAATTGACCGCACCGTGTTTGCCTCTGCAGAGGGACTACACCAGGGTGCGTACGTCCTCGCTGAGGCCGATGGTGGCACGCCGGACACGATCATTATCGCGACGGGCTCCGAAGTGCACGACGCCATGTCGGCGCGCGAAACCCTGCAGGCTGAGGGGCTCAAGGTGCGCGTCGTCTCGATGCCGTCGTGGGAGATCTTCGAACAACAGGACGAGGCGTATCGCGCGTCCGTGTTGCCAGCGGCGATCACACGGCGTGTCAGTTTCGAGGTTGGGGTGACGCAGGGCTGGGAGCGCTGGGTTGGCGATGCGGGCATCAGCGTCGGCATTGATCACTACGGTGCTTCGGCCCCCGGAGCTACGGTCGCGAAAGGGTTTGGTCTCACAGCCGACGCCGTCGTGGCGGCAGTGCGAGCGTTGCAGTAACGCTCCGGCGTAGGCTGTGCCACGATACCGTTAGATTTCTTGGAGGGTTATTCAATGTCCGATCACGCAGACCATCACCACGCTGTCGCCGAGAAGCCGAATGCCAGCACGACGATGGGCATTGCCTTGTTCTTCGCGATCGCTGCGCTGAGCGTCAGTTTCATCGCTGCGATTCGTGCCTCGCACGGTGCCTTGACAGTCGGGCTCGTGTTGACGATCATCGCGCTCGCGGTCGGCGTTCTTGGTGTGATCCTGGCCAAGGCCAAGGGAGGCACGACGCGCGGCTTCGCCGTCGTGGTGTTCTGCAGTGTGATTACGATCGCCTTGTTCGCGCTCGCCGGCTCGTACACGTAAGCTCGATCGAAACTAGGCGCGGATCATGATCTCGCCGGCCGTCGACAATGCCAGCGTGCAGGTCGTAGTCCCCACTGTTAGGGTAATCACTCCTGCCATCTGATCCACTGCGTCAACGTGGGCAACCGCACCCGGCTTCAGGCCACGCTCTGCGAGGTACTGCAGGAGGCGCGGGTCGCGGTCGGAGACGCGTAGGATCTCGGCGGCGGCGCCCGCAGTTGCATCGGTGAGGCGCATCCACGGGTCGGTTGCAACCGTGCCGTCGCGTGCAGGAATCGGATCGCCATGCGGGTCGCGGTCGGGCTGCCCGAGTGCGGCGGCGATACGGTCTTCGAGTCCCTCGGAGATAACGTGTTCGAGGCGGTCGGCCTCGGCGTGGACATCTTCCCAGTTCATCCCCAATTGCTCGACGAGGTAGAGCTCGAGCAGGCGATGGTGGCGCAGCACCTCAAGTGCCACCTGTTCGCCCTTGGCGGTGAGCACGACACCGCGGTACGGCTCGTGATCAACGAGTTGGTACTGGTCGAGCTTCTTCATCATGCCGGTCACCGATGCGGTGGAGACGTGGAGGCGATCACTGAGTGCTTGTGTCTGGACGGGCGCGCCATCCGATGCCTCAGCGATCTGATAGATCGTCTTCAGATAGTCCTCCATGGCGGGACTGATGGCCGGTGTGCGCACGCTCATGCGGCGAAGCCTACCCTTGCTGGCAGAGGCGGCGCACGGTTTCGACACGGTTAGCGACAGAATCGGCAGCGATCCACTCGCCCGGCGCATGGTCACCACCACCGATTGGACCAAGGCCATCAATCGTTGGAATGCCGATGCCGGAGGCCCACGAGCCGTCCGAGGCACCAGCTGCAGCCGCCTCGGAAGCGACCGCGCCAAGGTCGTGGAGGATGCTGAGTGCATGGTCAGCGAGCGCGTCGGCGCGGGTCAATGGGGGGAAGCCTTGGTCGTTCGTGCTGCGGAGCGCGACTCCATCGTAGGTCGCGGATGTTGCGACTTGGCTGATCGCCCACTGCAGATCGGGTGTCGTTGCCGCTCGCAGATCGATGCTGGCGGTGGCATGGCCCGGCACGGTGTTCATGCTCGTGCCCGCATTGAGTTGGGTAACGGTCGCCTGCAGCCCGGGGCGTGCGGCATGAATGTCGCGTTCGATACGGATTGCCTCGTTCGTCAGTGCCATCAGTGCCGAGCGACCCGCGGCGCGCTCGGTGCCGGCATGGGCATCGCGTCCCGTGGCCTCAATCTGGAGCCAGGTGCACGCACTACGTGTTGTCACGATCGAGCCGTCTGCGCGCCCACACTCCAAACAGATCGCGGCATCCGCGCCACGCCAGTCGTCAAGGCAGGCTGGCTGTTGTGTGCGCGCCTCCTCGTCCGGCACGATCCAGAGTTCGACGAGGCCGCAGGTCGACGTGCGGTCAGCGGCTAGCTCGGCAAGTGCCGCGAGCCCGACCAGTAGACCACCCTTCATGTCCGCGACGCCGGGACCAAGGAGCCTGTCACCTTCCGCGCGCACGGGCCGTGCCGCCGCGGTACCGATCGGGTAGACCGTGTCGTGATGGCCGATCAATAGGATGCGGCCAGGCGCAGATCCCTGGTGTCGTATCACGACGATCGGGCCGGCAGTCGTCGGGCGCAGTTCGACGGCTAAACCATCGAGGCGCGCCCAATCGGCCAGCAGTGTTGCCGAGCGCTCGAGACCACCGAGATCGTCTGTTGGCGAGTCGATGCCGCACAGAGCAGTCAGCCGTTCGCCGAAACCCGTGGGCAGGGGGGACACTCAGACCTCGACGACGCGGACGGGGTCCGCAGCCGGGACGGTCACTACATCACCGTCACGGAGCGTGCGGCCACGTCGCTCGTCGACGACGTCATTGACGAGCACGACGCCTTCGCTCAGCAGTGCCTTGGCATCGCCACCCGTGTCGACAAGGCCCGCGAACTTGAGTAGCTGGCCGAGGTCAATACCACCGGCTCGAACTTCGACGTCGCGCACTATTAGTGCGACGAGCAGGTGCCGCAGCCGCCGACAGATGCGGTGACGGCCTCGCCCGCTTGCTCGCCCTCCTCCTCGCCTTCCTTGAGCTGGAAGGATGTACCACAACCACAGCTCGACTCGGTCTGCGGGTTCGTAATCGCGAAGCCCGTGCCTTTGAGACCGTCGACGAAGTCGATATCAGCGTCTTTGAGGTACGGCCAACTGAAGGGGTCGACGAGCACCTTGACGCCATGCGCCTCGAGCACTTCGTCGCCATCCTGCGGGCCCGTGTCGAAGCCGAGCGCGTACTCGAAGCCCGAGCAACCGCCGCCTTTGACTGCCACGCGCAGCGCGCTGAGTTCGGGATCGTCCTCCGCTGCCAAAAACTCATGCACCTTCTGGGCGGCTTTTTCGGTGATTGTGATCATGTCTGGTGTACCTATTTTCGTTTTGCGCAGGATATCGGATGCCGACGGTAACGGCTAGTGTCTTTGTACGGCTAGTGCCTCTGTACGTGTGAGAACGCTGTACTTCTCCTGCCCATTCCCTCGCCGAGTTTGTGACACTCGGAGTGATCCACCCGAAGGGTCACCAGCCATGACGGGGAAAGGTTTGCGACAGATGACACACAGTGTGACTGGTGGGTGTTTGTAGCATTGCCCGCGCTCCTGCTAGGGTTGCCAAACCGACGACATGGGGCGTCGGTACTATCCCACCACTTGGAGTTTGTGTGCTCGGAGATTGGGCCTCCTATCTCGTTTATCTACTGTTTTCGGCGGCTGTCGCTGGCAGTCTCTTGGTGGGCTCATTTACGTGGTCGCGGCTGTTTCATCGCAACTTGCGCACGGGCAAGCAGAAATCGCGCGCCTTCGAGTCGGGTGTTTCGGCTGGTGGCTTCCAGCCATCGAACTTCTCCGTCAACTACTACCTGACGGCCATGCTCTTCATCATCTTCGACATCGAGATCGTCTTTCTCTATCCAATCGCCGTTAATCTCGACATGCTTGGGGTCTTCGCACTCGTCGAACTCGTTGTCTTCGTCGGGATTCTCGCAATCGGCTACATCTACATCTGGCGTAAGGGGGCACTCGAATGGCATTGAGGCCCGATGCTCCGCACGATCGTCCCGTCGTCGCGCCCGCCGATCTCGCGTTGCCAACCGGCACGGTCGTGATTCCACCGGCGCAAGTGCGTCGCTCGCTGCGCTCGACCGATCTCGATCAGGTCGTGATGACCACGTCGCTCGAGAAGATCCTCAAGATGGCGACCGCCAACTCGATGTGGCCCTTCGGCTTCGGTCTCGCCTGCTGTGCGATGGAGATGATTGCGATGATCTCGTCGGCGCGCTACGACGTTGCCCGCTTCGGCTCTGAGGTCGTGCGTGCAACACCGCGTCAGTCCGATCTGATGATCGTCTCGGGTCGAGTCGCTCACAAAATGGCAGAACCGATTCGTCAGCTCTACGAACAGATGCTCGAGCCGAAGTACGTGATGGCGATGGGCGCGTGCGCCTCGACCGGCGGCATGTTTGCGAACTACTCCATCCTGCAAGGTGTCGACAAGATCGTCCCCGTTGATGTCTACGTGCCTGGCTGCCCACCGCGCCCCGAGGCCGTGGTCGAGGGTCTGATGGTCCTGCAAGCGCGCATCAAGTCGGGTATCCCATCCGCCTCGCAAAACCAGGAGACGCAGTCGTGAGCGAGTCGCTGCTGACGCTTAACTCTCCGACCTGGGGCGAGCCGGACAATGCGGCTGGCGATCGCCTCGAGGCCGCACTCGGTGCGGGCGTCATTGAGCGCCGTGTCGAGCATCGTGGCGAGTTGACTCTTGAGGTCGCCCCAACACGACTTCCTGAGGTTTGCACATTCCTGCGGGATCACGAAGGCTACGACCTGCTGTCAGATGTGACGGCCGTCGACTATCTCGGCTATCAGGGCGAGGTCTCTGGACACTGGGGCGGCGGCACCGATGGTCGCGACTACAACCGCGTCACGTCGCTTGGCAAGGCCAACGTACCCGAGGCTGCTGGTCCAAAGCGTTTCGCCGTTTCTGCAACGCTCTGCAAGGTCCTGACCGTCACCGATGGCAACCATCGCCGCCTGCGCGTACGCGTCTGGGTCGACGAGGGCGAGGCAGTACCGACACTCGTCTACGTGTATCCGCCCGCCGACTTCCACGAGCGCGAGGCCTTCGATCTGATGGGCATCACCTTCGAGGGACATCCGAACCTGCGTCGCATTCTGATGCCGGATGACTGGGGTGGCCACCCGCAGCGCAAGGACTACCCCATCGGCGGCGAGCCTGTCCAGTTCTCGGACGAGGTCTAACGATGGCTGCTACTCAGCGCGTGTGGCCCGACCTCAAGGTGCTGCAGCCGACACCATCCGAGCTCTATCCGTCGAGCGACAACCCGGATCTGATGGAGATCAATATCGGACCCAACCACCCGGCGACGCATGGCGTGCTGCGCGTTATCACGACGCTCGACGGCGAGATCGTTGTCGGGCTCAAATGCGAGATTGGTTACGTCCATACGGGTATCGAGAAGAACATGGAGCAGAAGACGTATTGGAAGGCGATTCCCTACGTCCCACGCATGGACTACCTGTCCTTCTTCAGTGGCGAGACCGCTTTCTGCATGGCGGTCGAAAAGGCGCTCGAGCTCGAGGTACCGCGGCGAGCGGAGTGGATTCGCGTGATCTTCCAAGAGCTCGCCCGCCTACACTCGCACCTCGTCTTCCTCGGCACGGGATCCGTCGATCTCGGCGGCATCGCCCTCCTGTTCTATTGCTTCCGCGCCCGCGATGAGGTACTCGACCTCTTCGAGATGGTGACGGGTGCGCGCATGCATGGCAGCTACTGCTACGTCGGCGGTGTTGCAGAGGATCTCCCGAAGGGTTTCGAGGCGGTCTGCCGCAAGTTCATCACGTTCATGCGCGACCAAGTCGATCAATACGACGAGCTGATCGTCGCCAACCCAATCTGGCTCGGTCGCACCAAGGGTATCGGTGTGCTGCCACCCGAGTTCGCCATGCAGATGGGCCTGACTGGCCCGAACTTGCGCGCCTCGGGCGTCCCGTTCGACCTGCGTTCGGCCAACGGCGGCTATGGCGCGTATCGCGAGATTGGCTACACGCCAGTTGTCGAGCAGGGCGGCGATGTCCACGCCCGCTTCCGCGTCCGCGTCGAAGAGATGCGCGCCTCCGTCGACCTGATCGAGAAGGCACTCGACGGCCTGCCAAGCGGACCCATAATCTCCGACGACCGCAAGATTGTGCTGCCACCGCGGCACGAACTGCACACGTCGATGGAGTCGCTGATCTATCACTTCAAGCTCGTCACTGAAGGCTTTACCGTCCCGGCAGGCGAGGTCTACGCGCCAATTGAGTCGGCACGTGGCGAGTTTGGCTTCCACCTAGTTTCCGATGGCGGGCCCAAGCCATGGCGTGTGCGCTTGCGCAGCCCCTCGCTGCAACTCGTACAGTCGCTCGCCGTGCTCTGCAACGGTGTCTACCTCGCCGACATGATCGCCATCCTTGCGTCAATCGACCCAGTGTTGGGAGACGTCGACCGCTGATGGCCGACCTCTACACCGAGATTCAAGGCGAAATTGCCAAGTACCCAGATCGCCGAGGTGCGATTCTGCCGGCACTGCGGCTCGCCCAAGAGCACTACGGCTGGCTGTCGCCCGAGGCATTCGAAGCTGTCGCCGATGGGCTCGACCTCTCGCCAGCACACTGCCTCGCCGTTGCCTCGTTCTACGACATGTTCTACCTCCAGCCCGTCGGCGAACACGTTGTCGAGGTCTGCACGAACCTGTCCTGCGCGATGATTGGCGCAGACATACTGCTGCGCAGCTTCGAGCGAGAGCTCGGCGTGACTGCGCCGGGCACAAGCGCGGATGGCCAGGTGACGCTCCGCCGCGTCGAGTGTCTCGGTGGCTGTGGTTGGGGCCCGGTTGTGATGGTCGACGAGGAGTACCACGAGCACTTCAAGACCGAAGATGTAGCGCCGCTGATCAACAAGTTGCGTTCTACCCCACGACCCACCGAGAGCCATGTCTGAGGGACCGATCTTCGCCGCGCCGGACGCCTCCGCGATGCTGCTGCCGTTCGCTGGCTCGCGTCGAGAGATCAGTGAGTACGAAGCCAACGGCGGCTACGCCTCGCTGCGCAAGGCGATGGGCATGACGAGCGAGCAGCTCGTTGACGAGATGATTGCCTCGAACCTGCGTGGTCGCGGCGGCGCCGGCTTCCCAGCCGGGCGTAAGGCGTCGTTCTGCGCACCGGGCGAAGAGCGCTACCTCGTGATCAACGCCGACGAGTCCGAGCCCGGCACATTCAAGGACCGCGAGATTATCCTGCGCAACCCGCACATGCTGCTCGAGGGCGTTCTGATCTACCTCTGGATGATCCGCGGAGCTGCCGCCTATATCTACATCCGTGGCGAGTACGCCAAAGAGGCCGCTGTCCTCGAAGGGGCGATCGCCCAGGCGCGCGCCGCCGGCTACCTCGGATCGCCACTACTCGGCAGTGACTATGTGCCACAGGTCTACGTCCATCGTGGTGCCGGCGCCTACATTTGTGGTGAGGAGACGGCGCTGCTGTCGTCGCTCAACGGCGATCGCGGCCAGCCGACGGCGAAGCCGCCGTTCCCGGCAGTCTCCGGCGCGTTCAAGAAGCCGACGCTGCTCAACAACGTCGAGACGGTCGCAACGGTGCCGCTGATCATCGAAATCGGTGGTGCGGCCTACGCCGGCGTCGGCACCGAGGAGTCGACGGGGACCAAGTTGTTTTCGCTGTCCGGGCACGTCAATAACCCGGGCAATTATGAGATGTCGCTGTCGGCGTCGTACCGCGACTTGATCGAAGGCAAGGGTGGTGGCATGCCCGCTGGCCGCACCCTCAAAGGGTTCGTGCCAGGTGGCTCGTCGATGCCAATTCTGATGCCGAATCAGCTCGATACGGGACTCTCCTTCGAAGCCGTCGTTGCTGCTGGCTCGCTGGCCGGTTCCGGTGGCGTGATCGTTGTGGACGACCGCACCTGCATGGTGCGCTTCGCACTGCGCACCGCCGAGTTCTACATGCACGAGTCGTGCGGCAAGTGCACACCGTGTCGCGAGGGCACGCGCTGGATCACCGAGCTGCTCAGCAAGATCGAGGCCGGCATCGGCACGATCGCGGAAATCGAGCTACTGCACGACATCTGCAATCGCGTTGAGGGCAACTGCCTCTGCGTGCTCGGCGACGCCTGCGCGATGCCCGTGCGCAGCCACCTCAACAATTTCCGGCACGAATTCGAGGAGCATGTTCGCCTCGGTCGATGCCCATGCCCCGATGACGCGCCGATGGCCGAGCTGTACCCGCCGCTCTTGCGCGCGCCGCTACCACTGGTGACAATCTGATGAGCGCGACCGTCCCGGCGACCGATACCGTCACCCTCCATGTTGATGGGCGCGAGATCACCGTGCCGAAGGGCACCTCGTTGGTGGTCGCAGCAGCAGAGCACGCGGGCGTCGAGATCCCGGTCTTCTGTTACGAGCCGCGGCTCGGCCCGCCGATCGGCGCCTGCCGCATGTGTCTCGTCGAAATCGAGGGAGCACCAAAACTGCAGGCCGCATGCACCCTTTCCTGCGCCGATGGCATGGTCGTCAAGACTGCCGAGACCTCCGAGCAGGCCAAGGAGGCACAGGATGGCGTCCTCGAGTTTATCCTCCTCAACCATCCGCTCGACTGCCCGGTCTGCGACAAGGGTGGCGAGTGCCCCCTACAAGATCTGACATTCCGCTACGGCCCGAGCTCGTCGCGGATGACGCTACCGAAGCGCACCTACGAGAAACCGCTACCGATTTCGCCGTCGATTGTGCTCGATCGTGAGCGCTGCATTCTCTGTTACCGCTGCACCCGCTTCTCGAGTGACGTCGCCGAAGATAGCGAGTTGGTTACGCGTGAGCGCGGCGCTCAGAGCGTCATCGCAACGTTCGACGAGCAGCCGTACGTGAACGCGTTCTCCGGCAACGTCACCGAACTCTGCCCCGTCGGTGCACTGCTGCCAACGGCCTACCGCTTCAAGGCACGCCCGTGGGAAATCGTCAACGTGCCGACGGTGTGTACCGGCTGCGCGACGGGCTGCAACACGTGGGCGACGCTCCGCGAGAACAAGGTCGAGCGCATCCTCTCGCGCAACCACCCCGACGTCGACGAGGGCTGGCTCTGCGACAAGGGTCGCTTCGCACGCTACGAACCACGCGACGAGCGCATCGCGACACCGCTGATGCGCGGGCTTGCCGGGCTCGAGCCGACGGGTTGGGACGACGCTCTGCGCACGACGGCACAACGGCTCCGCCACCACGCCTCGATCAGCGGCGCTGGAGCCGTCGCGATCGTCACCGGTGGCGCGTTGACGAACGAGGAGGCACTGGCCTGGAAGGCAATTGCCGGCACACTCAACGCACGCACGGCCTCGGCACCGATTGCGACTGCTGCCGAACTGGAACGCCTCGACGCCTACGCCGCGACCCTCGCCGCGATCGACACGGCGGATGCCGTCGTCGTGATCGGCGACCAAGAGCCGACGGATCGCGCGGGCACCGTCGACCTACGCATCCGCAAGGCTCGCCGAGCCGGCTCGCACCTCGCGATCATCGGACCAGGCGGGACCAGTCTCGAATCCGACGCCAAAGCTTTTGTCCGCACCTTGCCGGGTGCAGGATCCGCTGTCCTCGCTGCGCTAACCGCCGCTATTGTCGAGGCGGGTGGCACGCACGTGCGCGCCGACGTAGCGACCGCAGGCGGGGTGGAAGCGCTGGCCATGGAGGCCGGCGCGGACCCCGCACAGCTCCGCGAACTCGCGGGTGTGCTCGTCATGGCACAGCGACCCATTTTGATCGTGACGGACCCTGTCGCCGCATCCGAAATCGAGCATCTGGCCTGGGCGCTCGGCCTCGACCGTACCGCTGGTGGCGTGCTGCCACTCCCGATCGGCGCCAACGAACGCGGCGAACGCGCCGTGGGGCTCGTGGGCGGCTGGGACGAGGTCCTGCCCGCACTCGAAGCAGGCGAAGTCTCCGCGATCGTGTTGGTCGGCTGCGACCCAGTTGTCGAGAGCAGTGTCGGTGAGCGCTGGCAGATGGCGCTCGCACAAACCGAAGTCGTGATCGCAGTTGCGGCCTTCACCAATGGCGTCACATCACAGGCACAGTTCGTGTTCCCACTCGATGTCGAACACGAGCGGGATGGCTCCGTGATCAACCTCGAAGGCCGTGTGCAGCGCCTCCGCCCATCGCTCGCGCCGGTCAGTGGCGTGCCACAACTGGAGTGGTCGAGCCGCCTCGCGGGCTTCCTCGAGATCACAACACTCCACCACTCCGCCAAGGCCTTCAACGAGTTGGCCGCGACCAATCCAGCCTTTGCGGGTCTCAGCTGGGGCGAGTTCGGCGACCGCGCACCGCTGCATCGGCAGCGCCCTAGTGCGACTGCCCCAGCCGCAGTAGGGATGCCGACCCCGCCTGCTGCCGCACCCGTTGACGGTGCCTTCCGGCTAATCGCACCGCGACCGTTGTTTAGTGGCGTCGCCGTCGAGCGGACCGAGTCGCTCGTGCACCAGCGCGCCCCGATCGTCGTGATCGCGCACGCCGATGCCGAGCGCCTCGGTATCAAACGTGGCGAGATGGTGGCCGTCCGCCATGCCGCCGGAGAGCACGTCGGTGCCGCTCGCGTCTCGCGCCGACTCCTGCCCGGATCCGTACGCATCAACTGGCGCGGTGCAGCAGGCACTGGTACGACCGCCGTCGTCGGAGCGCAGTAGCACCGCAATGGTCGACGGCGTCATCATCACCATCATCAAGTCGCTCGTCTTGGTCACCGTCCTGATGGGCTTCTTCGCCTTCATGACCTTGGCTGAACGCAAGCTGATTGGACGCTTTCAAGTGCGCTACGGCCCCAACCGCGTCGGTCCGTACGGGCTGATGCAGCCGATCGCCGACCTCGGCAAGATGCTCCAGAAAGAGAGCATGATCCCCGAGGGCGCGCAACGAAAGCTGTACCTCTTCGCACCCTTCATCGCGATGACGTGTGCGATTGGCGCCTTCGGCTTGATCCCCTTCGGCAACGTTGCCACAATTCCCGGCACCGACTGGACGTTCCACCTCTACATCGCCGACACCAGCGTGTCATTGCTCGTCGTGGCAGCAATCGGATCGCTCGGCTTCTACGGGCTGATGATCGGCGGCTGGGCCTCCGGCTCCAAGTACTCGCTGCTCGGTGGCATGCGCTCCATCGCGCAACTCGTCTCCTACGAGGTGGCCTTCACCCTTGCCGTCATCGGCGTCATCATCCAGGCCAGCTCGCTGTCACTCGTCTCGATCGCGAACGCACAAGAACACCTCTGGTACGTCATTCCGCAGTTCCTCGGCTTCCTCGTCTTCTTTGTCGCCGCCGTCGCCGAGTCGAACCGGCCACCCTTCGATCTGCCCGAGGCAGACGGCGAAATCGCCGCCGGCTATCACACGGAGTACGGCGGACTGCGCTACGCAATGTTTGCCGCCGCCGAATTCATCAATGCCATCACCCTCTCCGCGCTCGGGGCGGTGCTGTTTCTCGGTGGCGCCAGTGGACCCGTGCTGCCCGGACCGATCTGGATGTTGCTCAAGCTCGGGGCCTTCCTGTTCGTCCTGATCTGGATTCGTGCCACGCTGCCGCGTGTGCGTTTCGACCAGTTGATGAAGATCGGTTGGAAAGTTCTTTTGCCCGTGGCCACCCTCAACCTACTGCTGACCGCTGTCGCAGTCGTGTACCTCTAGGAGGCTGACGATGCTTGACCAGGTCAAGGGTTTTTCGACAACATTCCGGCACCTCTTCCAGAAGCCGATCACGCAGCAGTACCCCGAGTACAAGCGCCCCGTCTATCCGCGCTTTCGTGGGCGACACCAATTGCACCGGCACGACAATGGGCTCGAGAAGTGCATCGGCTGCTCGCTCTGCGCCGCGGCCTGCCCCGCCGATTGCATCCGCGTCGTCCCCGCCGAGAACACACCCGATAACCGGATCTCTCCCGGCGAGCGCTATGCGCGCATCTACGAGATCAACCTGGCGCGCTGCATCTTCTGCGGCTACTGCGAATTAGCCTGTCCATTCGATGCGATCACGCTCGGTAACGACTTCGAGCTAAGCGAGATCTCGCGCGAGGCGCTTGTCTACACCAAGAGCATGTTGCTCGAAAAACCGCTGCTGCGCACGCCATCGCAGGCGGTCGATCCGTACGACGTACCATCGCAAGAGATGGAACGCGTGCTAGGCATGTACGACATCACGACCGCGACAAATCCGGAAGGTGCCGAGTAGTGGAGCTCGTCGTCTTCTTCGTCGCTGCGGGCGCCGCGATTGCAACGGCGGTCGCCGTTGTCGCTCAGAAGAATCCGTTCGTTTCTGCGCTGGCACTGCTTGGCAACCTCGCGTCGCTGGCCGCGCTGATGCTGCTGCTGCAGGCCCAGTTCCTCGCGGCCGCGCAGATCATCGTCTATGCCGGCGCAATCATGGTGATGTTCCTGTTTGTGATCGCGTACGTGGGGCCACGCAGCGAGATCGGCCCCGGCACGCGCAAGCCCTGGCAGGTCGTGCTCGCGATTATCGCCGCTGCACTGATCGCGATCGAGATCGTCGTTGTCGTCTTTAGCGCCAATTTTGGAGAGCCTGCTTCGATCGACGGCAGCACGTTCGGCGGTCCAGCCGAGATCGGCCAGGCACTCATGACGAACTACCTCCTGGCCTTCGAGATCGTTTCCGTGATCCTCTTCATGGCTGCCGTCGCCGGCGTCGTCTTCGGTGCGGGCGGACGACCACTACGACTCAGCACCGAAGAGGTCCTCGTTAAGGAAGGCGAGTCGGCCGAGGCTCGCCGTCGACAAGCGTCGCGCGCCGCCCTCGATGCCGCACGCGATGCGCAACCAGGGGAGGGTGCGCAATGACGCCAGCGCTCCCGCTCTATCTGGCCGTCAGTGGGATCCTCTTCGCGATCGGCCTCGCTGGCGTTTTGTTGCGCCGGAGCCCACTGACGATCCTGTTGTCGCTCGAAATCATGCTCAACTCCGTCAACCTGACCCTCGTCGCGTTCTCACGCCAAGTTGGCGGCAGTGACGGCCAAGTTTTCGCACTCGTCGTGATCGGCATCGCCGCCGCCGAAGTCGTTATTGGCCTCGGCCTTGTGATCGCAATGACGCGCCGTCAGATGGTGCTCGACACCGACGAACTACGAACGTTGAGCGGCTAGGACGATGAGCGAACTCGTTTGGATCACACTCGCACTGCCACTGATCGGCGTTGCCCTGCTCGCGATCCTTGGCACGAAGCTGCCGGAGCGTGGTGCAGGACTGCTCGCATCGCTGATTATGCTCGCAGCCTTCGCCTGCGCGGCCATCGCGACGATCATGCTCGCGCTACGCCCCACCGAAGAGCGGCAAGTTGTCGAGTTGGCATGGACCTGGTTGTCGGCCGGCGACTTCTCCGTCGGCCTCGACTTCTGGTTCGACCAACTGACGGCCGTGATGCTGCTCGTGATCACTGGCGTGGGCTTCCTGATCCACGTCTACTCGATTGGTTACATGAAGGGCGATCCGCAGGCTCGGCGCTTTATGGCCTACATGAACCTCTTCATCTTCTCGATGCTGTTGTTGGTCCTCAGTGCGAACTTCGTTCTCCTGCTCGTCGGCTGGGGCCTCGTCGGCCTATCGTCGTACCTGCTGATTGGTTTCTGGCACCACAAGCCAAAGGCAATCAAGGCTGCCAAAAAGGCCTTCATTATGAATGCTGTCGGCGACGTCGGTCTAGTGCTCGGCATCTTCGTACTGTTCGTCAACCTAAACACCGTGTCGTACAGCGGAGTCTTCGCAGCTGCCGGCGAACTCTCCGAAACCCAGGCCTCGATCGCAGGCCTCCTCCTGCTCGTCGGGGCCCTCGCAAAGTCGGCGCAGCTGCCGCTCCACACCTGGCTGCCCGACGCGATGGAAGGCCCAACACCAATCAGCGCGCTGATCCACGCCGCCACGATGGTGACCGCCGGCGTCTACCTGATCGCGCGCATGAACCCGCTCTACTTCTACGCCCCCAAGGTGCTCGCGCTGATCGTCATCATCGGCGTGGTGGGGCTCTTGATGTCGGGCGCGATTGCGATCGTCCAGACTGATATCAAGCGCATCATCGCGTTCTCCACGATGAGCCAGATCGCCTACATGTTCGTCGGCGTTGGCCTGAGCGCGTACTGGGCCGGGATCTTCCACCTCTTTACCCACGCCTTCTTCAAGGCGCTCCTGTTCCTCGGCGCCGGCCTCGTGATCCACGCGCTGCACGGCGAGCAGGACATCCGCAACATGGGTGGACTGCGCAAGCAGCTGCCAAAGATCTACTTCTGCATGATCATCGGCGCACTCGCACTGTCTGGCATCTTCCCGTTCTCGGGTGGCTTCTCCAAGGACGCGATCCTCGCAGCTGGTCTCCACGTCGGCACGACGATCGGTTGGATCGCGTACATCGGTGGTCTACTCGGCGCACTGTTGACGGGAATCTACACCTTCCGACTGATCTTCAAGGTCTTCCACGGTCGCCCGTCTCCCTACGCAGAGAAGGTCGTACCCGACGCCGTCAAGCATCATGGCGAAGGCCCGAGCTCGATGCTCTGGCCCGTCTACATCCTCTCGATCGGTGCGGCCTTCGCCGGGCTGCTCCAGATCCCGGGCGTGACGCACGTCGTCACCTCGTGGCTCGAGCCGATCGCACCCAATGGCATGGTCGAGGCGACCGTTGGCCAAGACTGGTTGACGACCCTAATCGGCAGCGTTATCGGACTGGTCGGCATCGCCATCGCGTATCACCTCTACGCCCGTGAAAGCGACGCGGCAGAGACGATTCGGCTCGGGCGGGGTCGCCTGATCGCCGTTGCACTCGAACACCGCTGCTACTGGGACGAGCTCTACGCGTGGATGTTCGAGCGCCCCGCCCAATGGGGCGCGGCGTTCCTCAACCGTGATGTCGACCGCACAGCATTCCGCTGGCTGCCACTCGACGGAGTAGGAACCTTCACCGCCTTTCTTGGCCGTAGCTTCGTCGTGATTGAAAACGGGGTCGTGCGCATGTACGCACTCGTCTTCGCGCTCGGCATCGGCGCAATCCTGTTGTACCTCTTGGTGCGTGGAACATGATCACCACCTCGACCCTGATCGCCGTACCCGCAGTGGCCTCGATCATCATCCTGCTCGTACCGTTTGCGCGCCGTGCCGCCGGCTACCTCGCCCTGCTCGTGTCGCTCGCCGTGCTCGGCGGCGTGATCGGCTTTATCTATCGCTTCGAGCCAATCGCGGGTTACCAATTCGCCGACAACGTCGCCTGGATTACCCCGCTCGGCATTCGCTGGCACGTCGCGATGAATGGCGTCTCGCTCGCGATGGTTGCGATTACCGCACTGATTATCGCCTGCGTGATCGGCTTTGCAATGTGGGCCGGCCGCGACCGCTCACATGTCTCGTTCGCTCTGATCCTGATGACGGAGGCCTTCCTCATCCTGGTCTTCACCGCGCGAGACCTCTTCGCCTTCTACGTCGGTTTCGAAGGCATGCTGATCCCCCTGCTCGTTCTGCTCGCCATCTGGGGTGGTGCTGGCCGTAGGTTCGCCACGCTGCAAGTGATCGCCTACACCGCGCTCGGCACGCTGCTGATGCTGCTTGGCATCCTCTATCTCGGACTGACCGCGCCGGGTGGACCAAACTTCGACATGGCGCTCGCAATCGGTCGGGGCAATGATTGGGTGTTCTTCGCCTTCGCGATCGCAATGGCGATTAAGTCGCCACTGTTCCCCCTGCACGGGTGGGTCATGCCTGCCTATCGGGAGTCGTCGCCCGAGATCGCCGCCGTGCTGTCGGGGGTCGCCTCCAAGGCTGGCGGTTTTGCGTTCCTCGCCATCCTCGTGCCACTCTTCCCCGCGCAAGCTGCGCACTACGCGTGGATCTTCATCACGCTCGGAGCGATCGGCTTCCTGTGGGCTTCGTTCATCGCTTTCCGCCAACCCGATAGCCGCGGCGTGGTGGCCTACTCGTCAATCGCCCAGATGTCCCTCGTCGTCCTCGGCATCTTTCTCTTGTCCGATCGTGGTGCGACGGGTGCGACCTTCCAGATGGTCAACCATGCACTGGTCTCTGCCGCGCTGTTCCTAATCGCTGGCTGGCTCGAGACGCAGGCCGGCTCTGGGTCCTTCAAATCCCTTGGCGGCCTCGCCCGCAGTCGTCCCGTGCTTGCAACGGTCACGATGATCGTCGGCATGGCCGCCCTCGCAGTCCCTGGTTCGAGCGTCTTCGCCTCCGAGTTCCTGATTCTGCTCGGCGCTTTTGAGCACCAGTGGTGGCTCGGTGTGATCGTCAGCATCGGCATCGTGCTGGCCGCCATGTACATGCTGCGCTGGGTCTCGGCCATACTCCACGAGCGCGAAGGTGCTCTGGTCGGCACATTCAATCCGCCAGACCTCCGCAAGGGTGCCCTGCTCGCAATCCTGCCACTGGTGCTCGTCCTGATCGGACTCAGCATCGCACCCGCACAGTTCACCGATCGCATCAATGATTCGACTCGCTCCCTAATCGTTGCGGCTACTCAAGAGAGCGGAAAATGATCAAGGCACCCTCCGTCGACTGGCTCGCACTCGCGCCGATCATGACACTGATCATCGGCTCGTTCGTGTTGCTGCTGCTCGCGGCCTTCATCCGAGGCCGCGATCGTGGCCTCGGCATGTTGATCGGCATGCTCACCTTCGCCGTGTCCGCGGGCTTTGCAATTAGCGCTTGGAACACACCGGCACTGACCACACTCGCTGACGCCGTCCAGATCGACCAACTGACGCAAGGCGTGACTGTGCTGATCGCCGGCTGCGGCATCCTCACCCTACTCGTTGGATTTGGCTGGAATCGCATGCGCGAGCAGGGCGCCGAATTCGTTGCGCTCCTCCTGCTCGCCGGGGCCGGCATGGACCTAATCGCCGCATCGAACTCGTTCGTCACAGTCTTCGTCGGTCTCGAACTCTTCTCGATCTCGCTGTACGTACTCTGCGCCTTTGACGTCAAAAGCAAGGCCTCGCTCGAAAGCGGCTTCAAGTACCTCGTGCTCGGTACCGTCGGCTCGATTGTGCTCGTCTATGGCTCGGCGTTCCTCTACGGCGCGACAGGATCCTTCGACTTCGAAGCGATCAATACAGCGCTGACGAAGGCGGGCTCGGGTGACGCCCTCGTGATCCTCGGTACCGTCCTCGTGCTGGTCGGACTGTCCTTCAAGGTTGGCGTCATGCCATTTCACATGTGGGTGCCAGACGTCTATGAGGGCGCGCCGACAAACGTAACGGGCTTCATGTCTGCAGCCACCAAGATCGCCGCCTTTGTAGCGCTCGCGCGGGTACTACTCGACGCGCTGCCGGCGATGCGCGACACGTGGGCGCCCGCACTGATCGTGCTCGCCGTCATCACCATGCTTGGCGGAACAATTGCAGCGCTCGTACAAACCAATATCAAGCGCATGCTCGCCTACGCCTCGATTGGTGCCGCCGGCTTTGGTCTGATCCCAATCATCGTTGGTGGCGACTCGGGCACCCGCGCCCTGCTCTTCTACCTCGCAGCTTACGCACCGATGGCGATTGGTGCCTTCGCCGTCGTCGCGCTGCACGAGCGCGACTGCAAGGGCGTCGCCACGCTCGAATCGATTCGCGGCTGGGGCTTTGGTCGACCAGTCGCGGCTGCCAGCATGATCATCTTCCTACTCGGCTTTGCGGGTTTCCCCCTGACGGTCGGCTTCATCGGCAAGTTCGTGGTGCTCGGCAGTGCGGTGCAGCACGACTATGTCTGGCTCGCTGTCGTCGCCGTGATCTCCTCGGTAATCAGCCTCGGCTTCTTGCTGCGGATAATTCTCGCGATGTTCGATCGCTCAGCCAAGAGCAGCGCCATGATGGCTGGCACACAAGGTGTTGCCTCGGTCAACTTGGCAATCGTGCTCTGCCTCCTGATCGTGCTCATCGGTGGCGTGCTGCCAGGCTTGGGCATCGATTGGGCGGCCGATGCCGCTCGCTCACTCGCAGTCGGTCGCTAGACCGGCTGGCAGCGCCTAATCTTCTTTCAGAGACCGTGAGAGGATGTGACCATGCCCGATAACACCACCATCACCTGGTATGGACACGCGACGTGGGGAATCAAGACGCCGGGTGGCGTCACGATCGTCGTCGATCCGTGGCTCGAAGGCAATCCGCGCTGCCCCGACGACTGCAAGGGTCTGTCGGCTGAGATTGTGCTGATCACCCATGGGCATAGCGATCATATTGGCGACGCCGTAGTCGTCGGGCAACGTGGCAACGCCACGACGATCGCGCAATACGAGTTGGCGAACTGGCTCGGCGAGCAAGGAGCCCCCAATCCGATTGGGATGAACACGGGGGGCACTTTCGAGACACAGGGTCTCAAGTTCACGATGACGCAAGCCTTCCACTCCAGCAGCATCACAACGGCGAGCGGAGAGACGATCTATGGTGGCGACCCGGTGGGTTTCGTGATCGAACTCGAAAGTGGTGACCGGATCTACATCGCTGGCGACACCGGCGTCTTTGGCGACATGACGCTGATCCGCGAGATCTACAAGCCTCGGCTCGCGATTCTCCCGATTGGCGACCTCTACACGATGGGCCCACTTCAAGCCGCCCACGCCGTCAAGCTGCTCGGCGTGCGTAATGTGCTCGGCTCGCATTGGGGCACGTTTGATGCGCTCACGGGCACACCTGCCGCGTTACGCGACGAACTCTCCAAGCTCGGACTTGGCTCGGTCACCGTGCACGAACTCGCACCCGGCGAGTCGCTCTAGCGCCATGACGTTCTCGATCGTTGGGCTCGATCCCGCGACGGGCGATCTTGGTGTCGCCGTGGCCTCGAAGTTTCTCGCTGTCGGCGCGGTTGTGCCTTGGATCGAAGCGGGCGTGGGGGCAGTTGCGACACAGTCCTTCGTCAATGCCCGCTATGGCCCCGATGGGCTCGACCTGTTGCGGCGTGGCGAGGAGCCGATCACGGCAGTCCAGATTCTGACCACGGCGGACGATCAGCGAGACGGGCGCCAGCTTGGCATCGTCGATGCGGGTGGGCGCGCCGCCAGCTTTACGGGCCCTGACTGTCTCGATTGGGCGGGCGGCAGTGTTGGCGATGGCGTGGCGATTCAAGGCAACATTCTTGTTGGCGCAGGCGTCGTGACCGCGATGGAGCAGGCGTGGAGTGCTGCGGCGGGCGCGCCGCTGAGCGAGCGTTTGATGGCAGCGCTGTTGGCGGGCGATCACGCGGGTGGCGATCGGCGCGGGCGCCAATCGGCGTCGCTGCACGTCAAGCGCGCGGGGGCGGGGTACGGTGGTGCGACCGGCCAACTCGTCGACCTCCGCGTCGATGATCATGCTGACCCGGTGCCCGAACTACAACGCCTGCTCGCGATTAACGAGTTGTTGTTCGGAGCGACACCCGACGAGCAGTGGCACACAATTGGTCTCGACGTCGCTTTGCAGATTCGAGGAGCGTTGCCTCGATGGGGTCTCGATGTTGCGGCCGATGGTGCTTGGGATCAAAGCCTCGAGACCACGCTGCGTACTTGGGTAATTACTGAGAACCTTGATGAGCGTTGGTACGGCGGCGATCGGATCGATCCGATCGTGCTCGAGCACCTGCTCCGCCGAGACTGACTAGACGACGGTCAATGGCTTTCTGATGCGCTTCAGAGGGTCTTGGGTACGCATGTCATGGAGGCGCGCGGCGAGTTTACGGATCGCGATTGCGGCCGGGGAGTCGGGCGCGCTGATCATGAATGGCACGCCGACGTCACCACCTTCCCGCATGGCTGGCTCGAGTGGAATTTCGGCGAGTAGGGGCACGTCGAGGTGGCCGGCGAGGGAGGCACCACCACCCGCACCGAAGAGGTCGTCGCGTTCGCCGCAACAGGGACAGACGCGATACGCCATGTTCTCAATCACGCCAATCACGCGCATACCGACGCGTTCCGAGACGGCTGCTGCGCGTTCGGCCACGCGCTGTGCTGCGGCCTGTGGTGTCGTCACCACGACTACCTCACCATTCTTGAGGAAACCACCGAGCGAGATCGCGACATCGCCCGTGCCGGGCGGCATGTCGATCAGCAGCACGTCCAGATCACCCCAATGGACATCCTGGAGAAACTGCTTCATCGCCTTATGCAGCATCGGTCCGCGCCAGAGCACCGCGCCACCCTCCTCCATAAAGTACCCGATCGAGATCGTCTTGAGGTCGTAGGCGACGACCGGCACAATCATCTTGTCGATCGTTACGGGGCGCTGATGGATGCCGAGCATGCCGGGTATCGAGAAGCCGTAGATGTCAGCGTCGATCACGCCGACTTCGAGGCCTTGCTGTGCGAAGGCGATGGCGAGGTTGACGGTCACCGACGACTTGCCGACGCCGCCCTTGCCCGAGGCCACCGCGATCACTCGGGTTTTGGGCGAGATCGATAGTTCGCCCTTCTCTGCTGGCGGTCGACCTCCGCGCAGTCGTGTGGCGAGCGACGCGCGCTGTTCCTCGCTCATGCTGGTGAAGTCCACGAGTACGCTCGTGACGCCAGCGATCGAGCCGACTTCTTTTCGGACGTCATTGTCGAGCGTTGCTTTGAGGGGGCAGCCGGGGATGGTCAGGGCGACACCGACGGTGATTGCACCACCGTCAATGGCGATTTCGCGCACCATTTCGAGTTCGACGAGGTCCTTACGGAGCTCTGGATCAATCACGCGTCCGAGGGCTGCTCGCACCTGCTCTTCGGTGATTTGAGCCATTCTTGAATGTTAGCCGACCTCGGTGGGCGGGCCGTCGAGCGTGCGAATGACGAGACCGTCGAGCGTTTTTGGATAAAAGTACGTGCTCTTTTGCGGCATTACTTCGCCGGAGACTGCGACGGCTTCGACTTCGCGGACCGATGGGGCGCGCAGGATGAAGGCCACGTCGCCACTCTCAGCGACCTTGGCGGCAGCATCATCCGAGTACGCGGTGTAGCGAATGCGGTGGGTGGTGGCGACGACGTCGGCGGGTAGGTCAAGCAGCGGGCCAAGCACGCGATCTTGCAGGATCACCGCGTCGATTCGTTCGAGTGGCATCAGCTCACCATCACTGCGGGGTGCACTGACGAGGAGCGGATCATGATCGCGTCGAACAAGCCCGAAGACGCCATGGTCGTGCGGGATGGCGGCCATCATTGCCTCGAGCTGTACGACGCCATCGCCGGCTGGTTCGACCGTGAAGCCCGCTGCTTTGAGCAGTTCGGGGAGCCGTTCTTGCTGTTCGGCGGCAATGCCGCTGACGATGCGGTGGATCGGGAAGATGACGAGGCCGGGGGAGGCGCCGTTTGTGAGGTACATCATCATCGAGTTGGACGAGGGGTCTTGTGGGAACGCCTCGCGGTAGGCGAGTGCTGTTGCGTAGCGGTGATGCCCGTCGGCGATCAGCAGTCGCCGCTTTGAAAATAGTGCGTGGATGCGTTCTTGGAGGTCCTTGTCCGTGACGCGCCACATGCGCAGATGCGTGCCGTGGTCATCGGTGAGGTCGATGATTGGGGTTGGCGCGGAGCCGCTACGAAGCAATGTGTCGATGGCGCTTTCCGGGTCGTCATAGGTCATCAGGATCGGTGATGGTTGGGCGTGCGTGGTGCGTAGTAGCCGCAAACGTCCTTCGACGATGCTTGGCATTGTGCGTTCGTGCGGCAGGATTGTGTGGGGACCGGTCGGTAATCCGACGAGTGCGATCATGCCGTTGCGGACGCGACTGACGCCATCTGGTCCTGTGAATGTCTCTTCGGTCCGGTAGAGGCAGGGCTCGTCTTCTTCGATCAGCGTGCCGTCAGCGCGCCACTCGTCGAGCAGGCGCCGAGCATTTTCCGCGCGCCCCACGTCTGGAAGAATCAACCGCACAACATTCTTGTTGCTGCGCGCCACGAGTCGCATGCGGTCGGCCAGGGTGATGACGTCGTAGGGTGGCGCAACCACGCTAAACGCCGGGTGGCGCTTCGGGTCATAGCGGAGTCCTTGGAACGGGCGGACGTCGAGTTGTTCGGGCGAAGTGCTCATCGCCGCCGGATGGTAGCCGCCTTGTGGACCTGTTGGGCCCGGGCCCAGCAGGTCCACAAGGCCACCCGGACGCAACGCACGTCACACCTGCGCATCGCAACATCACTCGCACCGGCCCGCGCCACCCACACCACATCCCTCCTCAAGACGTCGATTTGTTGACGGTGTGCTGATAGTGCGCGCATTGCCGGTGCGGCGTAGTGGCCGGACCTGATGGGCCCGGGCCCATCAGGTCCGTATTGGCGTATGAGGTGAGTAGCACGCGTGCGTGCTCGATTGCGCGAGCGGCCTCGATTGTGAGCGAACGGGTAGCAGGAGGACAGAAGCAAAGGCGTATCTATGACAGGCGCGTGGCGGAGCGCGCGCATGCGGTGGCGCGAGGAAGCGCGAGAATGCGAGAGCTCGTCCGCCGCTGGGGTGCCCCCGGTGCGTACACCCCTGCGTATCCGCAAAACTGGCCCGCGAACTCGCCCGTCGCGCAGATCGCTGCGTATCCGCAAAACTGGCCCGCGAACTCGCCCGTCGCGAAGGTGCCCCTGGCGCGTAGACTCCTGCATGTGAGCACTGACGCCCGCACAGAAGTCCGCGACCTCGTCGAAGGGCAACTCGTCGATTCGACGTTCGCGGTGATCCGCAAGGACCGTCGACGCACGCGGACCGGCTCTCCGTACCTCGCCCTCGAACTCGCAGACAAGACGGGACGCGTGCGCGCAACAATCTTCGACGACGCGCCGATTCTCGACGCGCGCTTCCAGGTCGGTGACGTGATCCGCGTGCTCGGAAGCGTCGAAGAGTATCGCGGCCGGCCGCAAATCATCGTACGCTCAATCGAACAGGCCGACGTCGAGGCCGACGCGCTCGAGTATACGCCCGGTGCGCGCCGTGATGTCGACGACCTTGAAGGATTCCTCGAATTCCTCGCCGAAGACATCGCCGACACTGGGCTACGCGACCTCACGCGCGCCGTACTCAATGATGGAGACTTCCGCGCGCGCTTCCGCGCCGCACCAATGAGCGTCGAGCAGCACCACGCCTACGCCGGTGGCGCACTACAACACACCGTTGCCGTCGCGACGGCATGCCGCGAACAATGGCTCCTGCACCCGAAACTCGACGAGTCCGTTGTCGCCGCCGCCAGTCTGCTATTCGCCGCCGGAGCCGCCGACGCATTCGTCGCAGGCCCCGTCCTACAACAATCAGCAGAGGGGCGCCTGCTCGGCATTCCACGCCTCTCAGCACGACGAATTGAGCAGGCAGCTACGCACCTCGGTAGCTCGCGTGACCGAGTCGTCACAGTCCTGCACTGTGTTGATGCCGATCGCCCGCGGACACCCGAGGCCGCCTGCGTGCAAGGATCGATCGCGCTCGACACGAGCGTTTCTATCGCACTCGCACAGGCGGCGGGCCGGGTACCCGAAGCGCAATAGACTGTATTCGTGCGCCTCGCGCTCGCCCAGATAAATCCCACCGTCGGTGACCTCGCCGGCAATGCGGCGATGATCGCCGCGGCGGTCGCTCGTGCCGCAGAGCAGGGCGCAGAACTGGTCGTTACGCCAGAACTCGCCATCTGCGGCTATCCGCCCGAAGACCTCGTCTTGCGGCCAACATTCGTTGCTGCTTGTGAGGCCGCGATCGCCGAGCTCGCGAAGCACCTCGTGCTCCCAACCATTGCCGGTGGGCCACATGCGGGAGCGGAGGGTGTACACAACTCGGCGTATCTATTGAGTGGCGGCAAAGTCGCGGCGCGCTACGACAAGATGGCACTCCCAAACTACAGCGTCTTTGATGAGCAGCGCACATTCGTTGCCGGCACGCGTCCACTGGTTGTCGAGGTCGCGGGTGTGCGGGTGGGCGTGACGATTTGCGAGGACATTTGGGAAGGCCAGGCACCCGCACGCGCTGCCGTAGAGGACGGCGCCGAACTCGTGGTGAACCTTTCGGCTTCGCCGTATCACGTTGGTAAGGGCGCAGTGCGTGACGAACTCGTTGCGACGTTCGCGCGCCAGCAACGCTGTCCCGTGGCGTATGCGAATCTCGTCGGCGGGCAAGACGAGTTGGCGTTTGATGGTCGGAGCCTTGTCTATGACGCGGACGGAGCACTGCTCGCGCGCGGGGCATACTGTGCCGAAGATCTCGTCGTCTGCGACGTGCCGGGTGGGTCGGGGCCGATCGCGCCACTACCTACTAGCGTCGATGCGGAACTGTGGGCGGCGCTGGCGCTCGGGTTGCGCGACTACGTGGAGAAGAATCACTTCCCGGGTGTGCTGCTCGGCCTGTCGGGTGGTATCGACTCCGCGCTCGTGGCGGCGTTGAGCGTCGCCGCCTTGGGTGCTGATCGCGTCCATGGCGTGTCGATGCCGACACGTTTCAATGCGGACGAAACGAAGGGTGATGCGCGCGTCGTTGCCGAGAACCTCGGCATCAACTTTCGCGAGGTGCCGATCGAGGAGACCCGCATGGCGTTCCATGACCTGCTGCCCGAGATCGATGGGCTTGCGGCGGAGAACTTGCAGGCGCGTATCCGCGGGGTGCTACTGATGAGCTTGTCGAATCAGCATGGTTGGCTCGTGCTGACGACGGGCAACAAAAGTGAGGTCGCGGTTGGCTATTCGACGTTGTACGGCGATTCGGTGGGTGGCTACGCGCCGATCAAAGACGTTCCGAAAACGCTGGTCCACGCGTTGTCGCGGCATGTCAATACTGCGGCGGGGCGCGAGCTAATTCCTGTTTCGACGATCGAGCGCCCACCGACAGCCGAGTTGCGTGATGATCAGCGTGACGACCAGTCGCTACCCCCGTACGAGGTGCTCGATCCGATTCTGCACGCCTATATTGAGGAGCGCCTCTCACCCGCTGAGATCGTCGCCAAGGGGCTGGGCGATCTCGTGACCATCACTCGTATTGCGGGTCTCGTTGACCGCGCCGAGTACAAGCGTCGGCAAGCGGCGCCAGGCCTCAAAGTCCACCCGATCGCCTTCGGTCGCGACCGCCGTATGCCGATCACCAACCGTTTCTCGTAGGAGTCTCCCATGCTGATTCATCGAACAACCGATACCCAGTGGCTCGCCAATGCGTATGTCGTTGCGGCCCACGAAGGTGGCCCCGCGATCTGGATTGACGGGCAGGGCCAGCACGATGAGCTGCACGAATACGTCGAGGACAACGAACTCACGATCGAGTTGATCCTGCTGACGCATCACCACCTCGATCACCTCGAAGGCATCGAGGAGGTACGCGAGCGCTATGGCGTTCCCGTCTGTGCGACGGCGCGCGCAAAGGAGCTAATCGATGGTGCTGTCACGGTCGATCGGGTGCTGGGGGATACAGAATCCTTCACCGCGGGCGGCCTGGAGATCCAGTGCCTGCCGACGCCGGGGCACGCAGATGGGCACACTGCGTTTCTCTGCGACCACAAGGATGTCTTCACGGGCGACGTATTGTTTCATGGCACGGTCGGTGGTACGCGTGCACCGGGCCACACGACCTTGGCGGACTTACGAAAATCGGTCACTGAGGTGCTGCTCGCGTTGCCGGACGCGACGGTTGTGCATCCTGGCCACACGCTCCCGACGACGATCGGTGATGAGCGGGCGCACAATCCGTTCGTGCGTTACTGGCGCGGCGATGATGCGCCGCTCGACGAGGCAGTCATTGCCTGGGGCGAACCGGCCACGCTGTTGGTTTGGGGCCCTGATTACGACGGCGGCAACAAGGCGCTGGTGCGTTGGGCCGACGGCTCTGAGGACATCGTTGGTGGCTCGAGGGTCGAACGGGTATGAACAAAGGGGTCTGACCCCTTTGTTTATACCCGCCGAGTAGCGCGCTTGCGCGCGGCCGCAACCAGATCGGCGAACGGGCCGAGCCAGCGGTCATCTCGTCGCCACATGAACTCGTTATGCCATTGTAGGCCGACGGCGAAGGGTGTGCCGGGTGCGCTTTCGGTGGCCTCGATGACGCCGTCCTCGGCGCGGGCCACGGGGCGTAGACGCTTGCCGGTGCGCGCGACGGCCTGGTGATGGAACGAGTTGATCAGCGCAGGGCCATCGCCAATCCAGCCGGCAAGGCGGCTGGTCGGCTCGACATCGATGGTGTGCCAGTGGTCGCCGGGCTCGGCGTCGGCATGCGTCTGCCAATCAACCATGTGGGTTTGCGCATCCGGATGCATCGACGCGACGTCTTGCGTGAGCGCACCGCCGTCGGCGACGGCGAGGACCTGACTGCCGCGGCAGATGCCGAGAATCGGAATCCCCTGTTCGAGTGCGGCGCGCGTCAATGCGATCTCGAACGCATCGTGTTCTGCTGGAACGGTCTTGACCGATTCGTGTCGGTCCTCACCGTAGTGCGCCGGGTCGACGTCCATGCCACCCGAGATGAGGATCCCGTCGAGGTCTTCGAGTAGATCAGAAATATCGCTGACGGGCGTGTCGCGGGGCAGTGCGATGACGAGCGCGCCAGCGTCGGTCAGCGGCGTGCGCAGATTGCGCTCGACGGGAATCAGCATCGGATCCTCGAATTCGAGCGTGACACCAATACGGGGACGACGTGGCATGGCTGAACCCTACCGCAGAATGGCCAGTGAATTAGCGCACGAAAGCGTTCGCGGCGGTGCGTGCGACGCGGGGCGCGATGACATCCACACTCGCCCCGAGCGCGATCTCGCGGGCACCCGCGTCGATCAGTGCCTTGCCGACAGTCAAGACCCAGGCCGCGTCTATGTCGTCCTGCAGGCGCCCGAGTGCGTTCGCCTTCTCGATGAATGCGGTCGCTGTTGTTTCGATTGCCGCCATGCTGCGGCTCTCAAGAACGGGGTCTGCTGCGCCACCCGAGAAGGTGCAGGTATCGGCAACAGCACGCATGCCCATGTCGAACCATACGAGCACTGCTTGGCGCGGGTCGTCCTCGCCAATGCTGGCTTGTGAGGCGGCTTCGAGACGCTCCACGAAGCGCTCGCGCAGCGCGCCGAGTAGCGCCTCGCGGGTAGCAAAGTGCCGGTAGAGCGTGGCGCGGCCGATGCCTGCTGCCTGAGCAATCGCGTCCATGCCGGCGTGAGGGTCGACTGCGAGCGATGCAGTCGCTGCCGCGAAGATGCGGTCGTGGGTGCGTTGTGCGTCGCTGCGAAGTTGAGTGGTCATGGTGAGGGGCCCCGCGCGCCGCGAGACATGAGACAGTCGTGTCCCACCTACTGTACAGTCCAGCGAACAGTAGAGCGACACGATCGATTCGCAGGAGTTTACGCATGCAACTGTCCCAGCCCTCGAAGAAGTCCGGTGTTCTTGCCGGCATTACTGGGGCGATTGCCCACCACCCTTGGCGTGCGATCGGCATTTGGGTGCTGGTGATTGCTGCGATCGGCGTGGCATCCAGCACGCTCGGCGGGGCCCTGCAGAACAACTTCTCAATTCCGAACTCTGATGCGCAAAAAGCAACGGATCTCCTGCAGAAGCGATTCCCGGCGCGCGCTGGCGACTCGGCCACAATCGTCTTCCACACCGACGGCAAGCTGTCCGATCCTGCCGCGAAGCAGGCAGTAGCGGCCGCACTCGCAGCTGCCACGAAGGTGACCCACGTGACGGGCGCCGGCGACCCGTACACGTCGGAGAACGGCCAGATCTCGGAGAGCGGCAATATCGGCTATGTCGACGTCCAGTTTGATGATCAGGCATGGTCGCTGCCCGAAAACGTGATTCCCGACTTCAAAGCGGCTGTTGATGGCGCCGTCAAGGGCTCGCCCGTACAGGTCGCCTATACCGGGCAGGCGGCGCAGGAGGCGCCGAAGCAAGGCGCAAGCGAAGGCCTCGGTATTCTTGCGGCGATCATCATCTTGCTGATCGTCTTCGGGACGGTTGTGGCGGCCGTACTGCCGCTTTTCCTCGCACTGCTCGCGGTCGGTCTCGGCCTAACGATCCTGACGCTCGCTGCAGGCTTTACCGACTTCAACACGATCACGCCGATCATCGCGACGATGATCGGGCTTGGTGTCGGCATCGATTACTCGCTGTTTATTGTCACGCGCTTTCGACAGGCGCTGCATGACGGTGCAACGCCGAGGGATGCCGCCGCGATGGCAGCATCGACGGCGGGTCGGGCGGTGATCTTCGCGGGTGTGACAGTCGCAATCTCGGTGGTCGGCCTCGTCACGATTGGCCTCGGTTTTATCACCAAAATGGGCATTGGCGCGTCGCTGACGGTTCTGACGAGCGTCGCCGTCGCAGTCACCTTGCTGCCGGCAGTGCTGGCGCTGCTCGGTCATCGGATCGATCGAATCAAGCTCCCGTTCATCAAGACCCCGGATGACACGCTCGCAGCACAGCAGAACACGGCCGTGGCGAAATGGGGGCGCTTCATCACGAAGCGCCCATTGCTCTTTACGCTTGCGCCACTGGCGATCATGTTGGCGCTCGCGGCCCCTGTACTGAGTATCCAACTTGGTGCAGCCGACGCCGGTACAGCGCCGAAGGATACGACGCAGCGCGTTGCCTACGACTGGCTTGCCAAGGGCTTTGGGCCGGGCTTCAACGGCCCGCTGATCGTCGTCGTTGATACGAAGGGTGACATGGCTGCCGCCGATCACATCGACGCGGCCATCGCCGAACTGCCAAATGTTGCGTTTGTCACTCCGCCGATCCCTAACCCCGCCAAGGACACGGCGATCATCACGGTCTACGCGAAGAGTGCGCCTCAAGATACGGCGACAGGTGACCTTGTGCGGACGCTGCGTTCGACGACGATTCCTGCTGCAGTTCAGGGCACGCCGGCCGTCGCGTATGTCGGTGGATCGACAGCCGCGTTCGACGATATTGCCACGCAGATCTTCTCGCGCATCCCGATCTTCTTACTGTTCGTCGTGGGTATCACAGTGCTGATCCTGACGATGGCGTTCCGCAGCGTCGTGATTGCCGCGAAGGCCGCGCTGACCACGATTCTTTCGTGCGCTGCGAGCTTCGGCATCCTCACTCTGGTCTTCCAGAAGGGGTATGGGGCCTCGCTGATCGGCCTGGATAAGACGGGTCCGATCGAATCGTTCTTACCCGTGATCGTGTTCGCGCTGATCTTTGGCCTCTCGATGGATTACGAGGTGTTTCTTGTCAGTCGTATCCGCGAGGCGTACATCGGGGGCGACACGCCGCGTGCCGCTGTCACCGATGGTGTTGCCACGATCGGCCGCGTGATCGTCGCCGCCGCGCTGATTATGTCCGTCGTGTTCTTCGCTTTCCTGACGGGTGTCGATCGCACGATCAAGGAGTTCGGTCTCGGTCTCGGCATGGCGATCGCGCTTGATGCGTTCCTTATCCGTCTGACCCTCGTGCCCGCGTTCATGTACCTGCTCAACGAGAAGGCATGGTACATCCCGCGTTGGCTCGACAAGATCTTGCCGCGGCTGACGGTCGAGGCGCCGGAGGAAAAGTAGTTTGGTGAACAAAGGGGTCAGACCCCTTTGTTCACTCCCTAGGTGGTTCCTGCGCGTCGGTTCGAACGAATGCTGGCGAGGATCCCGATGGTGAGGATCAGGATGATCACGGAGAGGCTGATCAGCACGGGCATATGGAACCAATGCGCCAGGATCATCTTGAAGCCGACCCAGCCGAGCACGATCGCCAGTGTCGGCTGCAGGTAGACGAATCGCTCGAGGGACGACGCGATCGCGAAGTAGAGCGTGCGCAAGCCGAGGAGTGCGAAGGCATTGGCGGCCAACACGATGAATGGATCATCGGTAATCGCGTAGATCGCGGGTACCGAGTCGACTGCGAACATGAGATCGAAGAAGGCGAGTGCCAGTAGTGCCACGAAGAGGGGTGTGACCATACGTCGGCCCTCTACGCGCACGAGCAGTTTCTGCTGGTGGTATTCCTCGGTGACGGGGAGGAAGCGGCGCAAAAGGGTGAGGATCTTGCTGTCTTCGGGGTGCTCGGTCGGATCGGTGTGGCGTGCCATGCGAATGCCCGTGATGATCAGGAAGGCACCGAAAACAAATGGCATCCACCAGAACGTTTCGAGGAGTGCGCCACCAATGGCGATCAGCATGCCGCGCAAGACGATCGCGATCATAATGCCCCAGAAGAGTGCTCGGTAGCGTAATTCTGCGGGTACGGCGAGTGCGGTGAAGAGGATCGCGAAGACGGCGACGTTGTCGACGGAGAGGCTGTATTCGATCAGGTATCCGGTAAAGAATTCGGTACCGACTGTTGGGCCAAGTACAGCCCAAATCAGCACGCCGAAGAGCAGTCCAAGGCCCCCCCAGATGCCGGTCCAGATGAAGGCCGAGCGGGTAGGAATTGCTTCGTTCCGGCGATGGAAGACAAAGAGGTCGAGTACGAGCGCTGTCAGTACGACAACGGGCAGTGCGATCCAGAGTAGGGTTGTGGCATCCATTGGAGTGCCAGAAGTATGTACTACATTGCGCTGACTTAGAGACACCTGTGGTGCCGCACGCCCGGCCCGTGATAGCTGTCGTTCCGCCCGTTCGAAGAGAAGCGTCGCAGGCGCTGCGGGGATGGCCACAATGGCGTCGGCGTGCGCTGCGCGCGCGGCTGCTGCCGTCGGGGGATTCCAGGCCGAATGCCGACTCGCCATTGCACGGCGTAAACGCATCGGGGGCAGCCCGACGACCGATCCGCTCGGCGGTTCTCTCTGCGACACCAGCGAGAACCATGCCGACATAGCTGTGCCTGACCAGCGCGACATCGTCCAGTTCGTGCTCGACGAGCAGCGGAACGGCCCGCTGCCAGCACCAGCCACCGTGGTTCGCACCGTGGATTAGCACGATTGGGGTCGCCCTCGGCTGCGTCGCAGCGGGGCCGATCCCCACCATTTCGGCCTACTTGAGCCCTTGGCGCGCCTCACGTACGAGTGCGACGCATTCGGGATAGATGACGGTGATTGCGGCGCGTAACTGGGCTGCTTGATCTTCTGTCGGTCCGGTCGGTGTCAACTGGGCGATCGCTGCGGTCGTCATCTGCACGGCGAGTTGGATGGCGTTGTCGGCGAAGGCCACGCTCTGGCTTTCTTGTGCCTGTTCTGCCATCTGTCGCATGGCGTTCTGGAGTTCTTCGGGGTCGAACATGCCGCCACCGAAGCCAAAAGGATTCTCTGTCATACCCGGATCCTACTTTGCTTCGGCGAGTCGTGCTGTCCAGATGTAGACGGGTGCTACGGGCGGGCCATCGGCGACGCCGAGTTTGTCGATCGTGCGTAGCGTGTCGGTCGAAGTCGCATCGACGACGTGGCCGACGACGGCATAGAGCGGCTCGAGCATGGCGGCACCCGATTCGGTCGAGACGATGAAGAACTGCGAGCCGGATGTGCCGGCCGGCTCGTTGCCTGCCTTGGCCATTGCGACATCGCCATTGCGGTAGGCATAGTCGATTGGTGGAGCGGATTCAACGCTGAAACCGGGGCCGCCAGCTCCCGTACCGTCGGGGTCGCCACCCTGGATGACGAAGCCGGGTACCACGCGGTGGAATGTCAGACCGTCGTAGAAGCCCGCGCGCACAAGGGCTGCAAACGCAGCGGTGGCATCGCCACCGACCTTCGTGTCCAGCGCCATCACGATCGTGCCGCATGAGGTGACCATCGTCACGGTGTAGGCGGTAGTTGGTGCGAGGGGTGACGGCGGGGCCTCGGTGTAGGTCGCCCGTTGCGCGTCGACAGCCGGAGGTACCTGGTGGTTGCAGCCGTCCGCTCCGTACTTGAGTGCTGGCGCAGCAGCTGTGGCTTCGGGCGGCTGAGCAACCGTCGAGGTCGAAGTCTCCCCACCCCCGAGCCCGCAGGCCGAGACGATCAAGGCAACACTGACCAGTAGCCCAAGTGCGAGCGAGTGGCGGCGCATCACGCGATCGACTCCGGCGTTGCGGCGAGGCAGTAGGCAGCCAGCACGGCGGCGGTGCCGTCGAGGTCGATCAGGTCGCAGACTTCTGCGGGGGAGTGCATGTGGCGTAGCGGGATACCGATTAGTCCGGCTCGCACGCCACGAACGGCGTCGAGTGCATTGTCGACATCGGTGTGGGTTGACGGTCCGGGCATCGCCTCGATGCCGTAGGCCACGCCAGCTGCTGTCGCGGCAGTTTCGAGCGCGGCGAAGACGCCTTCGTCGAGCCCGAGGCCGCGGGTCAGCACGGGGCCCTTACCGAGTGCTTGTGGGCCGGTATCACCCTTGTTGATCATCGGCACGTCGGCCGCGTGCGTGACGTCGATCACGAGTGCGACGGAAGGTGCAACATGGTCGGTGACGAGTCGAGCCCCATCGCCGAGTGTTTCCTCGAGTACGCAGCCGGTAGCCACAACACGAACCTGGGGGGAGCCCGCAGCCACGATGCGGAGTGCCTCGAGCGCAGCCCACGCGCCAACACGGTCGTCGAGCGCGCGCGATGTCAAGCGCGTACCAGCCAGCATCGTGGGGCCGGCACCAACGATCGCATCGTCGCCAATCTTGACGAGGCTGCGGGCGTGATCACCATCGCTCGCACCAATGTCGATCCAGAGGTCCTTCATCAAGGTGCCAGAGGTGCGCTCGTCGCCCTTCTGGAGATGGATCGGCACGCTGCCGATAACACCAGGAATGTCGCCATGCGTGGTGCGAACGCTGACAGATTGTCCGACGAGTACGCGAGGATCCCAGCCTCCGAGGCCGCGGATTCGGAGCACGCCCTCGTCCTCGATGTGGGTAATGATCACGCCGATCTGATCGATGTGGCCGAGCAGCAGGACTGCCGGCGCATCTGCCGGACCGACGCTGGCGATGGCGCTGCCGAGACGGTCGCGTTCCACGCTTGCGAACGTACCAGCCATGTCGGCCCAGAGGTCGGCCGCCTCACGCTCGCGACCTGTGGGCCCGTGGGCGGCTAGGAGCTGAAAGAGGCGATCTCGTGCTGCGGTATCCATGCTGCAGACGCTAGCATCACCCTATGGGAGCAGTCGGAACTCAGTGAAGCAGCCACGCGTCGTGATTACGGGGATTGGCATCCTCTCGCCTGTTGGACTCGACACTGCAACGTCCTGGGCGACATTGCTTGCTGGCACTTCTGGCGTCGGGCCGATCACGAACTTCGACGCATCCCGGATTGAGGTGCAGATCGCGGCCGAGATGAAAGGCTTTGATCCCGAGTCCGTGATCGAGAAACGCGAGGTGCGCAAACTCGATCGTTGCAGCATTGTTGCGATTGCAGCCGCGCGTGAGGCCTGGGAGCAGAGTGGCGCCACGATCGATGATCCCGAGCGTGTCGGTGTGATCATTGGCTCGGCTTTCGGGGGGAGCCAGACAATCCAGGACGGCATGGGTACGTTCTACGAGCGAGGGCCCCAGCGTATTGGCCCACACGTGCTCGGGTCGATGCTTGTCGATACGCCCGGCTTTCAGGTGGCACATGACCTCGGCGCGATTGGCCCGAATTTTTCGGTGACGGCGGCCTGTGCGACCGGCGCAAACGCGATTGGCGTTGCCTCGGACCTTGTGCGCCACGGCGATGTCGATATCTGCGTGACGGGTGGTGTGGACACGCTGATCACCGAATTCATCATGGGCGGCTTCTGCAATATGAAGGTGCTCGGCTCACCGCGCGCGGGAGAGGGCATTGCGACTGCTTCGCGTCCGTTCGACCTGACGCGCGACGGTTTCGTGCTCGGCGAGGGTGCCACGGTGATGGTGCTTGAGCGCGAGGATGACGCCCGCGCTCGTGGAGCGAACATCATCGCCGAAGTCGTGTCGTGGTCCTCGACAAACGATGCGTACCACATTGCCGCTCCCCGCGAAGATGGCGTTGGCATCGATCGCATGTTCCAGTCCGTATTGCGCCGCGGCGACCTTGCGCCAGCCGATGTCGGCTACATCAATCCGCATGGCACCGGGACCCAGGCCAATGATCGGCTGGAGACGGCGACGATTCGCCGCGTATTCGGTGCCGCCGCCGATGCGCTCGCCGTGTCGTCGACAAAGTCGATGACCGGGCACCAGATGGGGGCCGCGGGTGCCTTCGAAGTCGCGGTAGCAGCACTGGCCGTGCAGCATCGAATCGTGCCACCCACGATCAATTTGACGCAATCCGACCCGGACTGCGACCTCGACTACGTGCCGGAGGGCAAGCGCGAACTACCGAACCTCGATGTCGCCGTCTCGTCTTCGATCGGTCTTGGCGGGCATAATGCCGCTGTTGCAGTGCGGCGCGTCTAGCTGGTGCGGAGGGATTTCGTGGTGGGGGGGCGGACGCCGCGTGGTGCGCGGATGGGCGGACGCCACAACCGCGGGGTTGTGATGTCCGCCCCCTAAAACCGTCTGTCGAGCGTGGTTGAATGTGGGGGGCGGACATCACAACCCCGCGGTTGTGGCGTCCGCCCCCCATCACGAAATCCGCCCCCCATCACACAATCGTTAGCGGTTAGCGGCCCAGACTTCGGCGTTGTTGAGGTCCGCGATGGGACTGAGCATCCCGAAATCGAACTCGTCCAACGCGCCACCGGCCTGCACCTTGTTCGGCCAGTCATGGTTGGCGAGCGCGGACTTGCCTAGGGCGATGATGTCGCCGTTGCCATCGGCGATTACACTCGCTGCCAGCTCGGGCTCGCCGAGGCCGCCATTGACGATCACAGGGATTGACAGGTACTTCTTGGCGAGCCCCGCAAGCGTCGTGCCCGAGTGGAAGGCATCGGCGACTGCAACGTGCTCCGTGATGTGGATGTACGCGGCTCCGGCTGCCTCGAGCACGGGGAACACGACCGCGGCGTCGTCTTCGCCGCCCGGCCAGGTGTACTCGTAGTCGTTGACCTTGCTTTGGGAGAGGCGCACCCCAACCGGTACGGCGCCACCGATGGCGGCAATCACTTCGCGGGTGATCTCCTCGTCGAGGCGGATGCGGTTACGCACCTCACCGCCGTACTCGTCCGTGCGCTGATTGGTGTACGCCGTGAAGAACTGGTCGAGCAGGTAGCCGTTGGCACCGTGGATCTCGATGGCATCGAAGCCGACTGCGACTGCACGCTTGGCGGCATCTGCAAACGAAGCTTTGACGGCGACGATCTCGTCGGCCGTGATCTCGCGGGGCGCGTCGTACTGGCCCTCCCCGCGATAGAACGGCAGCATTTCGCCGATTGGTTGGAATGCCGACGGTGCGATTGCTCCCTGCGGATAGGACTCTCGACGTCCCTGATTGAGTGCCCCTGCATGCACAAGTTGCATGCAGGCCTTGGCGCCATTGGCGTGGATCGCGTCTACAACTGGCCGCCACGAGTCCGCCTGTTCCGTCGTGGCGAGTCCGGGCTGGAAGTGATAACCCTGGCTGTAGTGCTGATCGACGTAGTTCGCTTCGCAAATCACGAGCCCAAAATTACCCGCGGCATAGCGGGCGTAATTGGCCGCCATCTGCTCGGTCGCGCAGCCGTTCTCTTCGGCGCTGATACGCGTCATCGGGGCCATCGCCAAGCGGTTTTTCAGCGTCAGCGAGCCGATTGCGATGGGCTGAAACAGGATCGACAAGTCGGTCACTTTGGTCTCCTTCAATAGGCCTAAAAACACGCGTGCAGCGAAACCTACCCGATCTGCAGGATTAGGGGAGAGAGTGGTTGCCTCTGGATTGGTCCGACCTTACGTGGTACGAATCCCCACATGCCTGATATCACACACGACTTTTCTGGACGCGTTGCCGCCACCGATCACCATCGTGTCGTCGCCGTTGCCGAACAGCTCTACTGCCTCGGCTGCAGAGGTAGGGGTGAGTATTGCTGGACCGTGAGCCATGCTTTTTACCTGTCTCCTGTGGTGCGTTTTAGCACCTGCTTCTCCCTGCCAAATCTCTGTGCAGAGAGACTACGTATTGGACTGACCATTTGCAAGCGATTCACGTTTTTCGATGGCGCGTTGGAGCCAGCCACGAATGTCCTCCATGTGCCCATGCATGGCTGCAGCAGCCTGCTGGGGATCGCCAGAGGCGATGCCGGCAACGATCGCGTCGTGCGCTGCAAGCGTGCGCGCCAAGATGTCCTCGCCCTCCATGATTCGCTCGCGGAGCGTCGCGCCGAGGTACCAGACGGAGTCGATCAACTCGACCAGGAGTTGATTCCCGGATAGTTCGTGAATGGCGTGGTGGAACTTGCGGTCGGCTGCCAGGTTCGCAATGCCATCCTGATCGTAGTGGATGCCCGCGGCGAGTCGTTTTAGCCGCTGCACATCGCGCTTTGTGGCGCGTTTGGTCGCGAACTCTGTTGCGCCGATCTCGAGCATACCGCGCACGTCCATCAGTGCGCTGGACGATGTCGCGCTCCGCTCGACGGCGAAGATCAATGGTGTGGCGAGGCGCTTGGCCGACAGTTCCGTGACATACGTCCCCGAGCCTTGGCGCGCTGTCAGCACACCCATCGACGAGAGCGTGCGGATCGCCTCGCGCACGGTCGAGCGCGAGATGCCCAACTGTAGTGCGAGGTCACGTTCGACCGGTAATCGATCACCAGGTTCCAATCCGAGCTGCTCGATCATCTCGAGCAGCAGGTCGGACGTCGCCTTCGTGGCTGAGCGGCTCTGACGGGTTTCGGCAGCGATCGGCTTCGCAATGCTACCGAGTACCTGTTCAGCGGCCGAGGGTGTATCAGTCACGGGGTGAAGAGTCACGTTGTGGCGCCAGCTTGGCATCGAGGAAGAGCGTTGCGCGAAGGTTATAGGAATCTTGCGGAAATGCTTCACTGAGTGGACGTAATGGCACGCGGTTACGGTCGACACCCGAGACGTCGCGCTGCGTCAGCTCCACGAGATTGCCGCTCGGGTCCGTCAGGTACATCTGGCCACTGCCGTCGTGCAAGATATTGGCGGCAGCGAAACCGGGGACCTCGACGAGATAGCCGCGTTCTATGGCAGCGACAAAGAGCTCTTCGAAGTTATCGACCTCGAGCGCGAGGTGGTGGCGACTCGTTGGTGGCTCTGCCTCGGGGAATAGATGCACTTGGCGCTGGCCGACGCGCAGCCATTCGACGCGCACACCAAAGTTTGCGTTCGGGATGTGTTCGAGGCCGAGGAACTCCACGTAGAACTGCAGCGACTCGTCAAAGTCGCGGCTCGAAATGCTGACATGATTGAGGTCGATCACACCCATGGTGCCTACACTGCCTCGAAATGGTCAGACCAACGATAGCCGTTTGGTGGCCGGTTGGAAAGGGGTCAACCCGCGCGGGTCAAGATTGGCGGACGCCGCGGCGCAGGCGTGCGTTCGAGAGCGTCGCGACACAGCCCACATAGATCAGGGCACAGAGGGGAAAGACCAGCAGGGCGAGGTCGAAGTTGCCCATCGCGTCACGCATGGCACCGAGCAAGAAGGGCGCAGTTGCCGTTGCCAGATAGCCGAAGAACAGCATCATGCCGGCGACGGCGCCCACATCGACGGGCCGATCTGCGACGTCCAACGGCAGGCTCATCGTCAGCGTAAACATCGCACCATTGGCGAATCCTGCAAACAGAATCCAGACCACTGCCCCGCTCGGGACGAGCGCCAGCAGCAGCGTGGCAACGACCATCGTCGAGGCTGCCGCCAGCAGTCCGCGCCGGCGCGTCATCCGCTCGCCGATGATGCCCACTGCGATCGTGGCAGGCACCGTACCGATGTTAAAGATCGCCGCCAACCAGCCCGTCGCCGCATGTGAGTAGCCGAGTTCGACATAGGCAGCGGGCAGCCAGGCCGTGATGCCGTAATAGATGACGCCCATCAGCCCGAACATCAGCACGAATACCCAAGCCAGGCGGCTGCGCAGGGGGAAGCGCGGCAAGACGCCGGGTGGTCGATCGTGCGAGGCGTTGCGTGTCATTAAGAACCAGCCGATCAGCGCGGCAATGCTGGCGAGCGAGAACGCCAACAGGGAGTAGCGCCAACCGTGGAGCATGCCCGCCAATGGCACCGCCAGCACAGCGGCGACCGATGAGCCGATCTGGATACCAGCGGTATAGACACTGGTCAGCAGTAGCGGCCGGTCGGCGAAGCGCTCTTTGACAGCAATGACCATCAGTGCATTGCCAAGACCCATGCCGGCACCAACCGCGAAAGTAAAAATCAGGATTCCTGCGGTACCCGGAACGACCAGGCGAAGCACGCCGGCGAAGCCGATCAGGCTGATTGCGACGGTGACGGCCCGCACGGCTCCAATCCGGCCTGCGAGGACGGGTGCGATTGGCGCGAAGATACCGAGGCACAAGACGGGGATGGTGATCAACAACCCCGCAGTGGCGTACGACATGCCGAACGCTGCCTGGATGTCGGGCAGTAGCGGCCCGAGACCGACGACCTGCGGGCGCAGCGTCAACGACGCCAGCAGCAGACCAATCAGTAGCGGCAGGCGGTCGCCGATGCGCTCGGCGACTGGTGCGATACGGCTCGGACTCACCGCTGCGGGACGATGACTGCGCCAGCAGCCGTCAACGCCTGGAAGCGTTGGATCGTCTCGGCCACGCCATCCGCTAGGCCATAGCGCGGAATGCTGCCCACGACGTGCTCGAATTCGGTGGTGTCAATCGAGGGCGGAAACGGCAACTGCACGTCGTCGAGTGTGATCATCGCTGTCGGTACCACGTCACAGATTGCAGCGACGATTTCGGTCATCGCGACCTCGTCACCGGGGAGGTTGACGACGGTTGCCCCATCGTAGTCTGCGCGCGCTGCAGCGATAAACGCGCGGGCAGCATCGCGACCATGCTGGTAGACAGCGCGGCCACCGAATGGGATGTGGAAGGGCTCGCCGAGGCTCGCGGCCAGCATTGCTGACGTCGGCGACGACGTCACACCCTGATCGCGCCCAACGCCATAGACGATGTACGGCCGCATTCCAATCGACGAGACTCCACGATCGGCGTGGTAGACCGCTGCTGTCTCCTCGTTGGCGCGCTTATACACGCCATAGAGCGTGTGTGGTTTGCCTTGTGGAGCGGCGGCGGCAACACCGTCCACCGTTGGCTCGTCCTCACCGCCATACGCTGCCACAGAACTGGCGTAGGCAAAGGTACTGCCGGGCAGGTGCTCGGCGGCGGCCTCCAGCAGAGCGACGGTCCCGACCACGTTGACGCGCGCACCCACGACCGGATCGGCTTTGCAGAACGGTACTTGGAGGGCGGCGAGGTGGATGATATGCGTCGGCTGGTGTTGGTGAAAGCAGGCCTCAACGGCGGTGGCATCGGTGATGTCCAGTGGGTCATAAATCAGACCGGCAGGCGCGTCTCCGACGAGGTTACGCAGTCGATGATCACTCGACCCGAGGTCGGCGATAATCACCTCGGCCCCCTCGCCCAGCAATTCGTGTGCGGCCCACGCGCCGATGCAGCCAAGACCGCCCGTGACTAAGAAGCGCTCGGTCATGCGCGGAGCATGGCAGATCTGTGGGGGGAGCCTGCACCAGTCGACGGCCTGCGTGCTTTGGTGGCCGAGCGCCTAGACGGCAAGATAGCCACCATCCACTGCGAGCGTGGCGCCGGTGATAAAAGCGGCGGCGTCCGAGCAGAGAAACAGTGCCGGACCGGCGAGATCGATCGGCTCGCCCCAGCGTTTCATCGGTGTGCGCGCCATGATCTGCGCCGTCCGCTCGGGGTCGGCACGCAGGCCATCGGTTAGTGGCGTATTGATCCAGCCGGGAGCGATCGCGTTGACCCGCACTCCTTCGGGGGCCCATGCTCCGGCCAGCGATTGCACGAGTTGCTTGACACCGCCCTTGCTGGCGGAGTAGCCGGGAACGAGCGGACCAGCAGCCCAGGTCAGGATGCTCGCGATGGCGATCGCGGATCCGCCCGACTCGACCAGTTTCGACTTGCAGGCCACGAGTGTGCGCATGGTGCCCGTCAGATTGACGGCGATGACTTCCGCGAAGACTTCGGGGTCGTGCTCTTCCCGGCGTTTGATCATCCCGGCGCAGGTAACGACCGCGTCGATCCGTTCGAGGCCGGCCACGACCGCATCAAGTTGCGCCTGATCAGTAACGTCCGCTTCGACGATTCTGACGCCGGGGTAGGGCTCGATGTTCGCGGTTGCAAGACCAATCGCTGTGACGGTCGCACCCGCATCGGCGAAGCCGCGGGCGATCCCCGCCCCGATGCCGCTCGTACCGCCGGTAATCAGCGCGTGGCGCCCGTGATAGTCGTAACGCGCAATCGTCATCGAATGTACTGCTCGACGTACTCCGCGCCAAGACCGACGGCCTCGTAGTGCTTTCGACACATCTCGATCTTCGTAAAGACATCCTCGAAGCCCGTCGTCTTGCCCCATGGATCGACGTAAATCATGGCCCCGGTGACGGTAAAGAGCGTGATCATCTCCGTCTCGCCCTCCGGCACCACGAGCGTATGCGTTTCGCCCGGTGGTTCGTAGAGGAACGCACCCGGCTCGGCCATCCAGTCGTGTTCGAGGTAGTGCCAGCGACCAGCGATGACATACCCAGTGACGGGCATCGGGTGGCGGTGGCGGCTGACAATGCCAGTCCGCCGCACACGCAAGAGGTTGCACCAGTAGCCCTGCGAGGCGTGCAGGAGTAGTGGCCGGAAGTGCAGGCCTTCGGATTGGGGGACCCAGACGCGCTCGTCGTCGGGGATGACGCTGGGCACGAGCACTTCGACGGCGGCCTCGGCAGGAAATGGCAACTGGTACGGCATGCGCGACATGTCGAGCTCGCGCTGGTCGAGCACGCTCCTCTCGGGGAGGGTGTCCATGGTGTCCCTACCTCTCTGCGCGGCTGTGTTCGAGCACGCGCTGTTTTGTGCGGTTGGTGTGATGCGCTGCGGCCAAGCGGGCGGGCTCGGGACCCTCATTGAGCGCTGCGAGTAACTCGGCATGCCAGTTGCTCATCTCGACGAGCTCGTTGCGCGCTATCAAGTGGACGGACTCGCGAATCATCGGCGTAATGCGTGCGCGCAGATTCTGCAGGACCTCCTCGAGGGTCGGCGAGCCGGAGAGGTGCCAGAGGGCGGCATGGAAGGCGTCATCGAGCGTCAAGAGCGCCTGGCGATCGCCGCGCTTACCGGCACGCGCCATCGCCGCAGGAATGCTCGAGATCAGTTCGAGCGCGGCGACCGAAACGGGCGACAGCGATGCGGCATTTGCGATCTGCGTTGCGGCACGAGCCGCTGCCTCGCCTTCGAGGAGTGCACGCAGGCTCGAGATGTCAACGATCTCGTCGACGTCGAGTGTCCGAACACGCACACCGCGGCGGGGAATCCGCTCGATCCACCCTTCGAGCGTCAGCCGTGCGAAGGCGTCGCGGACAGCGATCGAGCTGATCCCGAGCTGGTCCGCGATGGCGCGCTCGACGATGCGCTCGCCGGGCGCAATCTGGCCTTGACGAATCTGTTCGCGCACGTATTCCGCAGCAATCGCGGGGACACCCGTTTCGCGGAAGACGACGCTCACTCGCTAGATCATATATCAAATAGCGCGGGTGTCAAAACGTCGGCCTTGGCGGATTCCCGCAAGACGCATTGATGTCGCCGACGACCTGCCGCTGCACCTCGTTCATCCCGAGCTGCCAGTACGGGTCGTAGGGCGTGGGTGGGCCGTCGAAGACAACACGGACATCCGGCGTGACACCCGGTCCACTGGTTGTCATGCGATAACGGTTCACAGTCGAGATCCCCGCTAGGCGCGACACCTCGCCCTTCGGGCCGATCTCAAAGCAGAACTGGCCGTAGGGGCGGTTCGCGAGAAAGCCGTTGACGCGGCTCCAGACGTTTGGCTTCGGTGGATTATTGTAGTCCGCTGCCAGGCTATCGAGGTACAGGTTGCGGCCGAGGTCATCCAGCGGCACGCCTTCTGGCGTTGCCTCCCCGACTGCGATCGGCTCGCCGTGCCAGGTGTAGACGCCGAACAGGTGCGGAAACTTGACGGTCTTGCTCGGTCCGTAGCGCGACCAGTCGGCGTAGACCTCGAGGTCGGCGACGGCTCCACGCCAATGCGACAGGCGCACTTCGGTCGAGCCTTGCGTGCCGCCATAGTTCTTGACCGCGCGTTTCCATTGCTGCACCGCCCAGTGGCTGCCGTCACGCGCCGTGCACGCGGCGATAATCAGTTCTGCTCCGGCAAAACGTGGCCCCCTGTAAGGCCTACAGGTGTTGCGGAAGGTCCGCCAATTGGCGCCACTCGCACCGGTGCCGCCGGAGTAATCGAGCAAGAGCCGCCCACGCGACATGTTGATTGCACCCCAGGCCAGGATATGTTGGACCTGCCCACCCGTCTTGAGTGTCAACATGGCGACCTTATTACCGTTGACCTCAAGGCGCACCGGGCCTTGAGGGTGGCGCGTCACGAGCGTGCTTGCTGATGCCGCGCTGGCGTAGACGGTTGCCAGGCAGCAGGCGATGATCAGAAGAGGGATTCGCCGCGGCATCATTACTCATTCTGGCTGAGGATTGGCCAGCGCGTATCTGACACAGCTCACACGACTGTGAGTGCCGACGGAAGCTCGCGTTCGAGCAGGTCGAGCTGCGCTGGCAGGCCCGCGCCGATCCGAATGCAGCGGTCGAGTGGCGCCACGCCCGGCATGCGCAGGAAGATTCCACGCTGCCCGAGCTCGTGCAGGACGCTACGGGCATAGACGCCATCACGTCCGAGGTCGACGGCAACGAAATTCGCTGCCGACGGCAGGGGCGTAAGACCATTGGCAGTGGCAATCGCGGCGATGCGTGTCCGCGCCAACGCCGTCTGTTCGATGACGTCGGAGAGATGTGCCAGGTCTGCCAGCGAGGCCAATGCGGCGGCCTGCGAGACGCGACCCACACCAAAGTGATCGCGCACACGGTCGAAGGCCGCAATCGTTTCGCTCGCGCCAAGCGCGTAGCCGACGCGCAGACCTGCGAGCCCGTGCGCTTTCGAGAAGGTGCGAAAGCGGATTACGCCGGCATCCGTCATGTCGAGGGGCGTAATCGCGTTCGGTGGAGCTGTATCCGCATAGGCCTCGTCGAGGCACAGCAGGGTGTTGATTGGCAGCCCTGCGCGGAAGCGCTCGATCTCCTCGGCACTCCACCACGTTCCCATCGGGTTGTCGGGGTTCGCGACATAGACCACCCGCGCGTTCTCCGATCGAACTCGCTCGGCGAGACCGGCAAGATCCTCGCGGTCGGCCCGGTATGGGACCTCGCTCAGGACCCCGCCGGATGTGCGGACGTGGAACGCGAACGTGGGATACCCACCGAGCGATGCGACAACGGGTGTTCCTGACTCGGCGAAGAGACGCACCGTCGTGCTCAGCAACCCGTCGATACCGACACCGCAGACGATATTGGCTGACTCGACGCCATGGTGTTCGGCGAGTGCAGCGCGCAGGTCGTGACACTCCGGGTCGCCGTACATCCAGCCATCGGTCGCGGCTCTCTGCATCGCCTCCACCGCCTTGGGCGACGGCCCGAACACGCTCTCGTTCGCGCCGATGCGGGCCAAGAAGGGCTGCCCTCGGCGTCGTTCGAGCGCCTCGGGCCCGACGAACGGCACGGTTGCAGGTAGCGCAGCCACGATTCGATTGAGCGGCGGCATCGTCATCACCCGTAATCGTGACAGCGCGACTACGATCTTGTCTCGCACCGAAAGGGAACACCGTGGACCGCATAACCATCGACCGTGTACGACTCGACGAGTTGCTCAACCGCGAGCGCGCTACTGCAACCGTGCGGTACCCCAAATCGCGCGCGCTTGCGCTGCAGGCACAGGAGAACATGATCGGTGGCGTGCCGATGCAGTGGATGGAGGTCTGGGTCGGGTCGCACCCAATCTTCTTTGCGACGGCGAAGGGCAATCGCATTACCGACGTCGATGGCAACGAACTGATCGACTTCTGCCTTGGTGATACGGGCTCGATGGCCGGCCACTCGCCCGACGCCACCGTTGCCGCCGTCCAGCACCGCATCGGCGAGCTTGGTGGGATTACGACGATGTTGCCGACGGAGGACGCGATCTGGGTTGCGAATGATCTCGCTCGGCGTTTCGGCATGCCCAAGTGGACCTTCTCGTTGACGGCGACGGATGCCAACCGCTGGGTCTTGCGGACGTGTCGTCAGTTGAGCGGGCGTTCGAAGGTACTGATCATGAATTACAGCTATCACGGCTCGGTCGACGAGACGATTATTGCTCTCGAGCATGGCGTGGCGAAGCAAAAGCCCGGCAATGTCGGACCCGCCGTCGATCCAGTCATGACGACGCGTGTTGTCGAGTTCAACGATCTCGCTGCGCTCGAGCGCGAGCTTGCTGATGGCGACGTCGCGTGTGTGCTGGCCGAGCCGGCGCTGACGAACATCGGGATTGTGCTTCCCGACGAGGGGTATTGGGAGGAGGCGACGCGTCTGACGCACGCCGCCGGTGCCTATCTGGTGATTGACGAGACGCATACGTTTTCGGCGGGTCCGGGTGGGTGCACGAAGGCGTGGGGCCTCCAGCCGGACATCGTCACGATTGGTAAGAGCATCGCGGGTGGCGTACCGATTGGCGCGTACGGGGTGTCGGCGGAGATCGCTGCCCTGATTAGCACGGATCTTGATGGTGATTACATTGATACGGGAGGTGTAGGCGGCACGCTGGCGGGCAATGCGCTTTCGCTGGCTGCTGCGAGGGGCACGCTCGAGCACGTCTTTACCGACGAGGCGTTTGCCCGCATGTGCGAGCTCGGCGAGCGGTTTCGCGCTGGCGTGCAAGAGCTGATCGACCGTTATCGCTTGCCGTGGGTTGTGGCGGGGCTCGGCGCGCGTGCCGAGTTGCGTTTCTGTGCCGAGATGCCTCGCAACGGCGGTGTCTCGCGCGACGCACACGACGCCGAGGTTGAGGAGTGGTTGCACCTAGTGATGCTCAATAACGGCATCCTGATCACACCGTTTCACAACATGTCGCTGGTCTGCCCGACGACGACTGCCGCGGACGTCGATCAGCATCTCACCGTCCTCGAGGTCGCGGTCGCCGAACTCGCCGGCTAGGTGGGTTCACCACCGCTTCAATCGCCCGCAGCCCACTCCACAATCTGCTCCGCTGAGATCGGTAGCGACGTTACGCGCACGTCATATGGCGACAGCGCATCCTCAATCGCGGCGCTCATAATCGCCGGAGACAGCATGCGACCGCCCTCCCCAGCTCCCTTGATGCCATAGGCCGTGAACGGCGAGGGCGTCTCCTGATGCCCGATCGTGATCGTCGGAACGTCCATCGACGAGGGCAGGTGGTAGTGCTCAAAGTTCTCATTGAGCACTCGTCCATCAGCGTCGTACTTGTACTCCTCGAACATCGCAGTACCGATACCTTGGACTGTGCCACCGATGATCTGACCGTTGAGCGTCTTCGGATTGACGACCGTGCCCGCATCGTGCACGGCGGAGTAGCGGAGAAACTCCACGCGGCCGGTACCAACATCGACCTCCACCACCGCCATGTGCCAGGCATGGCCCACGAACGGGTAGAAGAAGCCGAGATCCGTACGGTCGTCATTCGGGAGCGTCGTCAGTGGGTGATCGTACGTCCACTGCGTCGCCAGTCCACTCTCCATGTCGGGGGGCAAGTCGAGTTTGAACATGTACGCCGTCATCGCAATCTCGCCAAGGGTGAGCTGCTTGTCCGGTGCGCCTTTGACACCAACGCCGCCGTCACGAAACTCAAGATCGCCTTCGGCCGCCTCAAGCTTGCCGGCAGCGATACGGGCAATCTTCTCCTTCATCTGCGCAGCCGCTCCAGCGACCGCGCCCGACACCATCACCGTGTAGCGAGAGCCGCCGGGGCCCGTGCTCGGCAGTGCGTGCTGGGAGTCCGCGTAGGTAATCACCACGCTGGCCGGATCCACGTCGAACTCCTCGGCGACCACCTGCGAGACGACAGTCTCCGGCGAGTTGCCCCACATCGACTGCGAGTGCAGTGTCACCATGATCTGACCCGTCGGGTCGATCTGCAGGCTCGCACTCTCCGGCGAGCTCGTCGGCGAGAAGGCCGGCTCGTCGAACCAGAACCAAAACTCAGTGGACGAGAACACGCTGCGCTCCTGCGAGGCGACCACACCGATGCCGACGTGGCGTCCCTCCTCCCGCGCATCGTCGCGGTACTTGACCCAGTAGTCGTAGTCGAAGTCTACGAGGACCTTCTCGAGCACACCCGGGTAGTTGCCCGAGTCGTAGATGTTGCCTGTCGGCGTGCGGTACGGAAACACATCTGGAGGCAGCAGATTCCGCCGTCGGATCTCGACGCGATCCATACCGAGATCATGGGCAGCATGGTCGACAAGCCGTTCCAAGACCCAGTTCGATACCTCCGCGCCGAAGCCGCGATACGCCCCCTGCTGGTTCTTGTTCGTGAGGATCGCCGACAGCGAATATTCGACATTCGAGATGGTGTATGGCCCACAGATCTGCGATAGCGAGTTGCCATGCGTGCCGACGCCGAACTGCAGGAATGCGCCGTAGTCGTCAACGCAGTCAATCTTCAACGCCTCGAACTTCCCCTCGTTCGTAAACGCGAGCGACGCCTTGTACGTGCGATCGGAACCGCAGTGATCGTTGTTGACGATGTGTGTTACACGGTCTTCGATGTACTTGACCGGCCGACCAACCATCATCGACAGCCAGCCCGCAAACGTCGGAACCTTGTGCATGAAGAACTTTGAACCGAACGATCCGCCGGCCGCAACCGGAACAATCTTGAGCTTGCTTGCGGGAATCTTCAGCGTGCCCGCGATCAGCCACAGGAAATATGTGAAGTTCATTGAGTTTGCATGGATCGTCAACACACCCGACCCGGGATCGAAGTCCCCGATTGCACCGTTGGTGTCCATCGGCATTCCTGTCGAACGCGGCCAGTAGAGATCGACGGTGACCGTGCGCTCCGCCTTGGCGAACGTCCCGTCAACCTCCCCGAAACTGAAGGTGCGTGCGTACGCGACGTTCGTTCCCATCGCTTCCTGGACGAGCGGAGCACCCTCCTTCTGCGCTTCGAACGGATCGAGGACAACCGGGAGCGGCTCATATTCGACCTCAATCAGGTCGCATGCATCCTCGGCGATGTAGCGGTCGTCTGCAATCACTGCCGCTACACACTCGCCGTAATGGCGCACCTTGTCGATCACGATCATGTCGTGCCGGATATTCGGGTTCATCGAAAACGACGGCAGCGGGCCAGCATGCATCTCGATGTCCTTGCCGGTCAGAACTCGCACCACTCCCGGCAACGCCTCGGCCTTCGACGTATCGATACTGATGATGTTCGCGTGTGCGAACGGGCTCCGCTTGATCGCGGCATGCAACATGTTCGGCAGCACAATGTCATCGACATAACGACCCTCGCCGCGAAGAAAGCGCGGATCCTCCACGCGATTGATGCTCTTCCCAATCCAGCGCAGACCATCCTTGCCCGGAGCGGTAGAGCCGGCAATACGCGCAGCGTTAGGATCCTGCTCGATCTGCATGATCAGACTCCCTTTCCGGCCGTCACGGCCGCGCGAATCGACTCGATGATCTGCTGATACCCCGTGCAGCGGCAGAGAACGCCGGAGATCGCCTCGCGAATGTCGTCGTCGGTGCCACCGTCAGGGTTGGCGTCGAGGAATTCCTTCGCCGTGATTAGCATGCCCGGTGTGCAATAGCCGCACTGGAGGCCGCCGTGGTCAGTGAACGCCTGCTGCAGGACGCTAAGCGTTCCGTCAGGCCCAGCCAATGACTCGACAGTCTCGATCAAATGCCCATCCGCCTGCACCGCGAACATCAGGCACGAGCGGACCGTCTCACCGTCGAACAGAATATTGCAGACGCCGCAGAAGCCGTGCTCGCAGGCGACGTGCGTTCCGGTCAGATTGAGGTCCTCGCGGATGAAGTCAGAGAGCGCCTTGCGCGGCTCGACCTCGCGTTCGTACTCCTTGTCGTTGACCGTGACTCGCACGCGTACGCGCTGACTCTCCGTGGTGCTCATGCGGCAACCTCCTGTGCACGCGCCCAGGCATCGACAAGGGCGCGTTCGGTCAGGGTTCGGGCAAGCCGAGCGCGGTGTCGGCCGCTCGCCTCGATATCCGATGGGGGGTCGAGCTCAGCCAGAGAGCCGATGACGTCGACAATCGACGCTGCGTCAACGACACGCCCACCGAGAATTGGCGCGACGTCAACTTGCAATGGCGCAGGTGCTGCTCGCAGCAGCGTCAGCCGCGCATCCACTATCGTGCCGCCCGACGCTGTAATTGCAGCAGCTGCCGCGGCCGTCGCGTAATCGCGATGACGTGGGCTCGCCTCATGGAAACCGAAGCCGGTTCCGGCTGCCGCCGCGGGGAAGTGCACCTCGGTCACGAGCTCGCCCGGCTGCAGCGCCGTCTGATGCGGACCAAGAAAGAATTCTCCGGCCGCAATCTGCCGTTGGTCGTCCGCGGACCGAACGGTGATGGTCGCACCGAGCGTGATCACTGTCGCGGACAGTTCAGCCCACGGCGCGGCAAATGCGATTGAGCCGCCGATTGTGCCGCGATGGCGCGTCGTGTGAAACCCCGCATGGCTTCCTGCGAGACGGATCAGCGGATGTACCTTGGCAATGGCGTCGCTCTCAACCAGCGTCTGCTGACGGACGAGAGCGCCAACGGTCACGGCGCCAGCCTCGACGGTAACGGTGTCGAGGTCGGGTACTCGGTTGATGTCGATGATCACCGCGGGCTTTTCGATGCGGGCGCGCATCCGCGGCACTAGGCTCTGGCCGCCGGCGAGGATCCGTGCCTCCGAATTTTGCGCCAAAAGCCCGAGTACTTCATCGAGCGATGTCGGCGCGTAGTAGGTAAACGGTGCTGATTTCATACGCCCAGATCCAGAGGCGTATTTTTCGAAGCTAGGTACTCGACGGTGACGAATGTCAGATCCGCATCTCCGATGTTCTCGAGATCGTGCTGCATCGACTCGCCCTCGTCGAACCACAGCGCCTGGTACGTGCCGACGTCATAAGTGGAAAAGCGTGTCGAACCATCCTCGAAGTGACTGCGGGATGTGCCTCCCGATGTGCAGATCCAGAAATAATCGAGGACATGGCGATGCGAGGGGCAGCGTCCGCCTGGCGGGATGCGGATCGTCCAGACACGGGCATGCTTGTTCTCCTCGACGAGCTCCATCCCGACGTGGCCGCTGCGCGTGTTGGCCGCGAACTCCGCTTTCAATTCATCGGACCAGCTAGAGAAAGGCTCTGTGACTTCATGTGTGCTCATGCGGGCGATTGTAGAGTCTCACCGAAATGAAGGCACATTCGATTTTTTGCAAAAAGGACTGCCGTTTCAGGCCGTCGCCCACACGCTCGCTAGACGATGTCGGATGGGCGGACCCCACGTGGCATCCGCCCCCCACCACGAAATCTCTAGACGATGTCGGGAGCGATTTCGGCGATCGTATTGTCGAGCAGTTCGCGACGCCCATGCTCGATATGGCGCTGCAAAGTACCGTTGTCGTCAACGCGGTACTGACCGACCTCCATCAGTGGCGGCGAGTACGAGTGGATCGTCACGGCAGGCGTGCCTTCGCCGTGCGCAACCGAGTGGATGTAGCCGGGTGGGCCCTCGCGGGTTACGCCAGGACGAATCTCAACTTCCGACGCGCCGGAGGGAAGCAGCATCTGCTTCTCGAGTGCCATACCGTCGGCGCCAGCGACACCAACGCCCGAGATTGCATGGTCGTGGAAACCCGTGCCCTGGCCGGGCATCCACATGATCACCCAGACATCGACTCGATCATCCTCGTACATCAGGCGATAGCGGCGACGCTCGGGATCGCCCATAATCAGCGGGCGCCAGAGCACATCGTTCTCAGCGATGGTGGTCGACAGTGCGGCCAGTTGGGCTGTCGTGAGCGGCTCGCCTCGGGTATCGGGAACCAGCGCGCCAACGGCGTCGGCGACAGCTTGGGGAGGCGAAACGACTTCGGTCCAGTCCTGCGGCTTGAGGGTACGGGTGGAAGCCATGTTTCACCCCTTTCGTGAATGCGCCACGAGTGGATGACGCTGCCTAAAGCATATCGCGCATCGCGAACCGCATACACTCCCGCCATGACGGATGTTCGCATGATCGATGTTGGCTCGAAGGAGATCACTCGCCGCCGGGCGCTGGCTCGCGCAGAAGTACATATCAATGACGAGGGGCTCGCCAAGATCGAGGAGGGTACGGTCGCCAAGGGCGACGTCTTCGCGACCGCGCGCGTCGCTGGGATTGCCGCTGCCAAGAAGACGCCCGACCTGCTGCCGCTCTGCCACCCATTGATGCTCGATTACGTGCGCGTCGACCTGGTGGTCGATCGCGCCGCGGGCTGTGTCCGGATCGAGGCCGAATGCGCGCTGGATGGGCGCACCGGCGTCGAGATGGAGGCGCTCGTGTCGGTCAGCGCCGCCGCTTTGTGTGTGCACGACATGCTCAAGTCGACCGATCCCGAGATCCGCATCGATGGCATCGCATTGTACGAAAAAGACGGCGGCAAGAGCGGTTCGTGGCGCCGGTCTGGTGCGTGACATGCGCGCCTGCGTCCTGACTGTCTCCGATGGTGTCTTTCATGGTGTCCGCGAGGATGGGTCGGGCGATCTGCTCGCTGAGCGTGCGGAGGGCGCCGGCTTTGCAGTCGTTGAGCGCGCGATCGTGCCGGACGAGGCGGAGCAGATTGCGGCGCAGGTGTCGATCTGGGCAGACGGCGCGGACGCACCCGAACTCGTGCTCGTAACGGGCGGCACGGGCTTCGCGCCACGCGACGTTACACCAGAAGCGCTCGGCCCGATCTACGACCGCCGCACGACCGGCATCGACGAGGCGATGCGTGCCTTCTCGATGCGGGTCAAGCCGCATGGCATGCTCAGCCGTGGCGTCTCGGGCATCCGCAAAGGCACCCTCGTGCTCTCGTTCCCCGGCAGCCCAAAGGCGTGCGACGAACTATTCGGTGTGGTCGAGCCCGTGCTTGATCACGCACTCAAACTATTGCGCTCCGATCCGACCGAGCACCTCTAACAGCGAGGGGCAACGGGCACGCGAAGTTCGGCGCGGTGCCTGCCGCCGAAGTGGATCCGCGTCGACAAGACCTAATCGAGCTGCCGGTGTGCGGGACGGGCCACGCGTGTGCAGAAGATGATCCGAGAAGCTGCCACAGACGCGCGTCGGCATCGCGAAGTCTCGATAGATATCGGAGAATCCCTCCCACGGGCAGATTGCGGAGAGATGTGAGAGCCGTTCTGCGGCGGCCCGATGTTATACCGAGGGCAGGTATCCCCACGGCACCTTTCCTGGCAGGACACCCTTAGCCCCGTCGTGGCGTCCAGCGAAAGCGCCAGGATGCGATCGCAAGCGCGATTGCTCCCCACAGAACGAGCAGTATCAACGGTTCCCATGGTGTTGGTGTTGCGGGGCTATACGGCCACGTAATCGCTTTCACGAACGGTGCAACGGGGAGCCACGAGGCAATCGTGCCAAGCCAGCTCGGCAGGGACTCAACGGGCACGAAGACGCCGGAGATGAAGTACAGCGGTAGCACGACAACGTTGGCGAGCGGCGGCGCGGCCTCGGACGACGGCGTCAAGGCGGCGAGCATCATGCCGAGGCACGAGAACACGGCCGCGCCGACCAGTACCACGAGGACCAGCCAGGGAATATGGCGGGGCTCCACCGTCACGCCGTAGGCGAGCCGGCCGAGTAGGAGCATCACAATCACCATCAGGATGGCGATCAGGAGCGAGGTGACGACCTGGCCGGCGATCAGCAGCCACGCCGGCGCGGGCGTGCCACGAACACGCTTAAAGATACCAGTCTCGCGGCGGTTGACGACGGTGATTGCGAGCGCCACGAAGCTTGCCGAGATCACACCCATCGCCATGAACGCGGGCACCTGCAGGGTCGACTGCGACAGTTCCACACCGTTCGACATCACCTTTTGTGCACCGAAGATGGCCTCGAACAAGACGAGGAAGATGACGGGCAGGAAGACCGTGAAGAACAATGTTTCGGGGCGCCGCGAGAAGGCGAGCAGGTCGGCTCGAACCTGCTCGGCGAGCATGTGGAGCTTCATGCCTGGTCCGCTGTAGCATCGCCCGCAATCGCGAGGAAGACATCTTCGAGCGTGGGGCGCTCGACCGTCAATCCCGGCAACTCGAGGCCCTTGCTGTCCGCCCAGCCGCAGAGTGCGGCGAGGTCTGCGGTCGGGGCTGTTGTTTCGATACGCACCTCCCCACCGGCCAGTGCCGCAGGCTTCGATAGTTGGGGTAGTGCAGCGATTTCGATGCCGTGTGGCAGGGAAAAACAGATCTCTACGTCGCCGCGCAAGGCCTGCAGACCGGCAGGTGTGCCGAGTGCAGCCACCTTGCCGTCGCGTAGCACCGCAACACGGTCGGCGAGGACCTGCGCCTCGTCCATGTAGTGCGTCGTCAGGAACACGGTTGTGCCGAGGTTGCGCAGGCCGATGATGACGTCCCAGAATTGTCGTCGCGCCTCAGGGTCGAAACCGGTCGTTGGCTCGTCGAGGAAGACGAGTTCCGGGTTGCCGATCAGTGCGACTCCGACATCGAGACGGCGCACCTGACCGCCCGATAGGCGCCCGGCACGCTGATTCGTCTGGTCTTCGAGACCGACGAGGCTGATCACGTCGTTGACGCTGCGTGGGTTCGGGAAGTAGGCGGCATATAGGCGCAGCGTCTCGCGCACGGTCAGCGCGCCGAGTGGTCGGCTTTCTTGCAGGACGATGCCGAGCTTTGCGCGCCAGTCGGGACCGGCGCTGGCCGGGTCTACGCCAAGCACCGACACGTTGCCAGCGTCACGCGTGCGATAGCCCTCGAGGATCTCGGTCGTTGTTGTCTTGCCGGCGCCGTTGCGGCCGAGGAAGGCAAACACCTCACCCTGCTGCACTTCGAGGTCGAGGTGGTCGACAACAGTCCGGTTGTCGTAGCGCTTGACGAGACCCTCAACGATGATCGCGGCGGTCATGGTGGGATGATACTGCCGCGTCGCATGTCGGTGGCGCGCGAAACTCCGCTGGATGGAGTCCGCCACCGTATCGGCGTTGCCGCGCCGCTTGGCAAACCTTGTGCGCCTCGAGCACTCGTTGTTCGCTCTGCCGTATGCGCTGGTTGGAGCGCTGCTCGCGGTGATGGGCCTGCCGCCGATTGTTTCGCTGCTGTGGGTTGGTGTGGCGATGGTTGCGGCGCGTACGCTCGCGATGGGGCTCAATCGTTTGATCGACGCGAAGCTCGACGCGCTCAATCCGCGCACCGCTCGTCGCGAGCTGCCGGCGGGGCTCGTTTCCCGCGGCCAGGTCGTGGGTCTATGTGTCGTGTCGCTGGTTGTGCTGCTGATCGCGTGTTGGAATCTCGCGCCGATGACACGCTGGCTCTGGCCGTTCGTGGTGGTGCCGTCGCTGATCTATCCGTATCTGAAGCGCTTTACGCCGCTCTGTCACCTCTGGCTTGGTGCGGTGATTGGTCTCGCTCCGGTCGCGGCCTGGGTGGCGGTGTCGGGCACGTTGCCGCTCGGCGCGTTCTGGCTGATGGGCGTGGTCGGGTTCTGGATCGCCGGCTTTGACATCATCTACGCGACGATGGATATTGAGCACGACCGTGAGGTCGCGATCCATTCGATTCCAGCCGACTTCGGCGTCTCAACGGCGCTCTGGATCGCCCGCGGCCTGCACGCGCTCAGCATCGTTTCGATGGTAGGCATCGGCGTCTGGCTGTCGCTCGGCCCGGCCTATTGGGTCGCCGTTGTGATCTGTGCAGCACTGCTGGCCTATGAGCACGCGATCGTCAAGGCGACGGATCTGTCACGTGTCAACCAGGCGTTCTTCAACGTCAACGTGATCCTCGCGGCGGTCTACCTGACCGGCGTGATCGTTGATTTGCTGTTGCGCTGACGATTTCGTGGTGGAGGGCGGACGCCACAACCCCGCGGATGTGAGGTCCGCCCTCCACACACAACCACGCTCGACACACGGTGTGTGGGGGCGGACCTCACATCCGCGGGGTTGTGGCGTCCGCCCTCCACCACGAAATCGAGCCTGGCCCCCGAATACTTACCGGAATTACGCCCAGACAATCTCGTCGGTGACGCCCCACTCGGGCGGCAAGGGTGTGCCTGATGCACGATGCAGCGCTACCTTCAATGTGCTCAACCCCAGCACGGCACACTTGACGCGCATCGCCGAAAGCGGGATCGCCAACTCCTCCAAGATCGCAGACGACGGCAACGCCGCCGCCGCCTCAACCGTCAGACCCTGGACGAGCTCTGTCAGCATCGACGTGGCTGCCTGCGAGACGGCGCAACCATGCCCGGTGAAACGCATCTCGGCGATGCACCCTTCGGCCAGACGCACCGCGACGATCACCTGATCACCACACAACGGGTTCTGGCCTTCCGCCTCAGCGTCGGCATGCTCGAGCGTTCCGTGGTTGCGCGGATACTTGTAATGATCGAGCAAATTCTCGCGGTACAGCTCGTCGTCCATACTCAGACGCCCATCACGCGTCGCGCATCGTAGAGCCCCACGATCAGCCGATCGATCTCGTCCGTCGTGGTGTACAGATAGAACGACGCGCGCACCGTTGCAGCTATCTGTAGGCGCTGCATCAGCGGCTGTGTGCAGTGGTGCCCCGCACGCACGCAAACCGCATGTCGATCGAGGATCTCGGCGATGTCGTGTGGGTGCACATCCTCGAGCAGGAACGAGATGACGCCCCCCCGGGACGCAGCCAACTGTGGGCCAATCACGCGCAGACCCGGCACCTCGGCCAGCCTTCCGAGGGCGTACTCGGTGATCGCATGCTCATGCACATCAATCGCCTCTAAGCCGGCACGCTCGAGATAGTCGAGCGCGGCATGCAACCCGACAGCCTCGGCAAAGGCGGGCGTACCGGCCTCAAACTTCCAGGGCAGCGTGTTCCACGAGGTGCGATCGAGTGCGACGGACCGGATCATCTCGCCGCCCGTCAGAAACGGCTGCATCTCCTGCAACAGCGCCTCACGGCCCCAGAGCACTCCAATGCCCGTCGGTCCAAGCGTCTTATGGCCAGAGAAGGCGAGGAAGTCCACATCGAGCGCCTGCACATCGACCGGTCGGTTCGGCACGGTCTGAGCCGCGTCGAGCACAACGACAGCTCCCTCGGCATGCGCCCAGCGGACGAGTTCTGCGAGCGGCGGCCGCACGCCGAGCGTGTTCGACTGGTGTGTCACCGCCACGAGCTTGACGTTGCCCTCTCGAGCGATCGCCTCGAGCGTGTCGAGCTGGAGGTTGCCCTCGTCATCGATGTCAAGAAAGCGCAGCGTCGCGCCAGTCGTCTCGGCGAGCACCTGCCACGGGACGAGGTTTGCATGGTGCTCAAGGACGGTACAGACGATCACATCGCCCGGTCCACACTGCGCGAGGCCATAGGTCTTGGCAACGAGGTTGAGTGCCTCCGTTGTATTACGCGTAAAGATCACCTCGCGGCGCGAGGGCGCGTTGATCAGCCCAGCCACCGCATCGCGTGCGGCCTCGAAGGCGTCCGTACTCTCGATGCCAAGCGTGTAGACGCCACGATGCACGTTGGCATTGCTCGTCGAGTAGAACCGCATCATCGCATCCAACATGGCCTGAGGCTTCTGCGCCGTCGAAGCCGAATCGAGGTACGCCAGCGGCTGATCATGCACTTTGCGCTGGAGAATTGGGAAATCCGCGCGAATCTGCTCCACAGCGTACGGGTGCAGCAGACTGTCGACTTTGCTCACAGCCCGATTGATTCTAGCGAACGAAACGTGTAATCCACCTGTAAACGCAATACCCCTGTAGCATTCGTTCAGCAGACTGCCGTTATGCACTACTTCGTGTCCGCGTCAGATTCTCAGCACTCCAACGTCAGCATTGGTATGAACCCCTTCCTGTCCGCGTCAGATTCTCCGCACTCCAACGTCAGCAACGGTATGAACTCCTTCGATTCCTCCTCGATCTACTCGAACCGCAGTGCGTTGCGGGTGCTGATCGCTGCCCTGATTACGGCGATCGCCCTCGTTGTGCCCGCGCTGTCGAGCGCTGCCCCCAGAGAGCACAGCTACATCGTTGTACTCGACGACTCGGCGAATCTCCGCCAGACCGTGGCAGCCGAGGAGCGGGCGGGCAACGACGTCACCAAGAGCTTCGGACAGCTGAACGGTTTTGTAGTGAAACTAACCGCCACTGAGGCGGCCGCCCTCCGCGCCGACGACGCGACGCTGATTGTCGAGCGTAACCAGTCCGTCCGTCTCTTCGACGAGACAGCCGCTCTTGTCGCCGCCAACGACGCCTTCGCTGCCGCCACCACGATTACCAGCTCCGCCGGTTCGATCGCCGGCACGACGGTGGGGGCGACACGCGAAACGGGCGAGCCTGGACACGTGACCTGCTCCTACGCGGGCTGCACTGGCAGCGCTTCGATCTGGTACGCGTGGACCGCGCCCGCAAATGGCACGCTGACCATCAACACCGCGACGAGCTCGTTTGACACCCTGCTCGCGCTCTACACGGGCGGCGCCGTTGATGGCCTGACCCGCATCGCCGATAACGACGACATCGACTGGGCCGGGGGCATCTTTCAGAGCCTGGTCTCCGCGCCTGTCACAGCAGGCACCACGTACCGCGTTGCCGTTGATGGCTACGGCACCCTCACCGGCGCGTCCACTCTCGGCTGGTCCTTCGTCAGCACCGCTCCCCCGACTCAACCGGATGCGCCGACGGGTGTGATCGCGATCCCGGGCAACACGTCGCTAATCGCCGCGTGGACCGCGCCCGGCTCGGACGGCCGCAGCGCGATCCTCGACTACACGGCTACCGCCACACCAGGCGGCGGCACGTGCACGTCTGCCACCACGACCTGCACGATCACGGGCCTGACCAACGGCACGTCGTACACGCTGACAGTCGTCGCGCGTAATACGCTTGGTCTCAGCCCCGCGTCGGCTGCCTCGGCCGCCGCCATCCCGACAATCGTGACGGGTCGTAATGCGCTTGCGCCATCCTGGGGTATCGACCGCATCGATCAAACTGCACTGCCGCTCGACGGGCGCATCATTCTGCCAGCGACGGGTACGGGTGTGACGACATACATCGTCGACACCGGTATTCGTGCCGACCACGTGGAGTTCGGTGGCCGCGTCACCAGCGGCTACACCGCGATCAGCGATGGTAATGGGTCCAACGACTGCAACGGCCACGGCACACACGTCGCCGGCACAGTCGCTGGCTCGACCGTGGGTGTTGCACCATCTGCGACCCTCGTGCCGGTACGGGTATTGAGCTGCTCGGGTGGTGGCTCCACCGCTGGCGTCATCGCCGGCCTCAACTGGATGATTGCTCACCACCTGCCTGGCGTGCCCGCAGTCGCCAACATGAGCCTCGGCGGGGGCTACTCGCTCGCCCTCAATAATGCGGTAGCCGCAGCCGTCGCAGACGGCATCGTCTTCGCGGTCGCCGCAGGAAATGAAACCGCCGACGCCTGTGGCGTCTCGCCCGCATCGGAGCCGACAGCGCTCACGGTTGGTTCGACCACGAGCACTGATGCTCGCTCCTCCTTCTCGAACTACGGCCCGTGCCTCGATATTTTCGCCCCGGGCAGCAGCATCCTGTCTGCGTGGATGACGTCGACGACGGCAACGCACACGATCTCCGGAACATCAATGGCTGCACCGCACGTCGCTGGCGCCGCAGCCGTGCTGTTGTCGATCGGGTACACGTCGACCAATGCTGCCACTGCATTGACAACACTGGCGTCGCTCGATCGCGTTTCCGACGCCCGCGCCGGCTCGCCGAACCGTCTGCTGTCGCTGGTCGGCGTCAACACTGCTCCCTCGACGCCAACCCCGACGCCAACCCCGACGCCAACCCCCGAGCCAACCCCCGAGCCAACCCCCGACGACCCGCCAGTGGCCATCCCGGCAACGCTGACGAACCTGCACGTCACATTTCGCCCCTTCCGCGCTCGCGCAGCGCGCGGCACCTACATTGTGACGGGACAGGCCAGCCACCCCGGTGTGCTGCAAGTGCTCCTGACCGCTCGCCGCACCAGTGCGCAACGCGGTGCCCGCCGCGTGCTGCCCACGTCGCTAAGTTACCCGATTGCAGCAGGGCCCTTTAGCGTCACGACCCCACGTGCGGCACGCGGCATGACGGTGCAGCTGCTGTTTACACCCACCGACACCACGGTCGATCCAATCGTCACGGATCCCGTCGTGACCCGCGTCGTGCAGGGCACGCAGACACGCCCCCCCGTCGGCAAGCGCGCAGCGCGCGATACCTACATGGTGACGGGACGGACCAGCCACCCCGGTGTGTTGCAAGTGCTCCTGACCGCTCGCCGCACCAGTGCGCAACGCGGTGCCAGCCTCGTGCTGCCCACGTCGCTGAGTTACCCGATTGCAGCAGGGCCCTTTAGCGTCACGACCCCACGTGCGGCACGCGGCATGACGGTGCAGCTGCTGTTTACACCCACCGACGCCACCGCCGATCCAATCGTCACGGATACCGCCGTGACCCGCGTCGTGCAGGGCACGCAGACACGCCCCCCCGTCGGCAAGCACTAACCCGCGCAGACGCGCCTCACCACCTCTAGTCTTGCGCGTGTGGCTCTACCACTAACCGTCCATTGCTGGGCCGATCTCGACGCCGCCGCACAGGCCGCGCTAATGGCGCGCGGGCTTGACGATATCTTCGAGCCGACCCTGCAAACGGCAATCATCGAACTGGTTGCCGAGGTACGGCGCGACGGCGACGCGGCAATCTGCCGAGCGCTCGAGCGCTTCGACGGTTGCATCGTCGCACCCGAACAGTTACGCATCACGGATGCCGAGTTTGCGGCCGCAAAACGCACCGTACCGGTCGCCGTCCAGACGGCGATCGAGCACGCGATTGACCACTCGCGGCGCTTCAACGAACAGGCGCTCCAGCATGGTGCCTGGCGCATCGAACTCGAGCCTGGCCTGATGGTCGGTGAGAAGCGCACAGCGATCGCCAGCGCAGGATTGTTCGTGCCGAGCGGCAAGGGCTCGTTCCCGAGTGTGCTCATCCATATCGGCACCCCCGCAGTGGTGGCAGGCGTACCCGAGATTGCCGTTGTCGTCCCACCCGTACCCGGCTCGGATGGCGCCATCGACCCAGCCGTCCTCGTCGTCGCCGAGCAACTGGGGCTGCGCAACGTGTTTCGCGCCAACGGACCAGCGGGCGTGGCCGCGCTCGCGTTCGGGACCGAGTCGATCCCAGCCTGTCGTAAGGTGCTGGGGCCAGGCAGCCCACCTGTTGCCTCTGCGCAATTGGAGATCCAGCGTCACGGCGTCGTCGGCATGCAGATCCTGGCGGCTTCGGAGAGCCTGATCATCGCCGACGACACCGCCGATCCAGGCCTGTTGGCCGCCGATCTGCTGAACGAAGCCGAGCATGGCGCCGACTCGGCGAGCGTGCTGGTGACATGGAGCGAGCGCCTAATCGAACGCGTACAACCCGAACTCGCAGAGCGGCTGGCACTGCTACCCGAACCGCGGCGCGCCTATGCAGCGAGCGCGCTTAGCCAGATCGGAGGGGCGATTCTCGTACGCGACCTGGCCGAGGCGATTGTGGTGGCAAACCGCTACGCGCCCGAGCACATGCAGTTGGCGACCGCAGACGATGAGGCCGTACTCGCGGGCATTGAGCACGCTGGAGAGGTGCTAATGGGTCAGCACACGCCGTTTAGTGCTGGCAACTATCTAATTGGGATTCCTGCGACACTGCCGACGAGTGGCTACGCCCGTGTCACCAGCGGCGTCACGGCAGTCGCCTTCACCAAGACGATCTCGCTGGCCCGCGCCTCCGAGGCCGCGTTGGCCGTGCTCGCGCCGGACATCATCGCGCTGGCCGACCATGAGGGCTTTCCGGCACACGCGAACGTCATCCACGAGCGCATGAAGCGCAAGCGCTAAGGCAGGATTTACGCCGTTTCGGCCGTAAGATGGGGGCATGACGCCCGCCCGTTTTGCGGCGCTGCTCGTCGTCGCCCTGGTGGCGGCACTCGGGCTCGCCCCCACCGCTGCTGCCGCCCCCTGCGCCGGCTACGGGTTTGCCGCGGCCGGTGACACCGTGACACGGTTCTCGACAGCAACCAATGCCGCCGCCGGGTCGGTTGCCGTGACGGGTGGTCGGCTACCAGCGAGCCTTAGCAACATTGCAATCTCGCCCGATGGTGAGCGAGCCTACGTCGTCGATACCCCAAATGCTCGAGTGGTGGTGATCGATACCACGACGAACACCCAAGTGACGACGATCAGCGTCGGATCCAGCCCGCAAGCAGTCGCCTTGTCTGCCGATGGCAGCAAGGCCTACGTCGCAGCGAGCGATGGCATCTGGGTGATCACCAGCACCACCTACGCCGCCGCCCTCTATGCGAGCCTACCCGCCGCCACACGCGATATCGTCGTTGGGAGTAACGGCACCGTCTACGCCACTGTCCCCACGACCAGCTTGGTCTACGCAATCACTGACGCGACGGTTCTCGCACCCACCGCACTCGGTGTCGGGATGGCTCCCGGCGCACTGGCACTTGCCCCCGATGAGACGGCCCTCTACGTCGCGAGCGCTGGTGACAACAGCATCTACTCGATTTCGACTGGCAGCTTCGGCGCAGCCACGCTGTTCGCAGCCCTCGGCGCCAGCCCGCAGACGATCGCGGTATCTACAGACGGTGCCACGGTCTACGCCGGGACTACTTCGTCGGGCCTGGCCTCCCTGATTGCGATCAGCACGGCGACCCAGCAGCAGACCCCAATCGGTAGCGCTCCAACGGGCAGCACGGGTACAACGGCGATCGGGTTGAAGCCCGACGGCACGGCGATCTATGCAGGCAACAGCACGGGCATCACTGTACTGACGAATGGCGGCACAATTGCGACACCGCTCAGCGGGCTGACATCAACAGCACTGCTCAGCATCGCGCTCTGCCGCGCCGTCGTACCCGGCGCGCCGACAGGAACCGTCGCGACCGCGGGAGACACCACCGCGGCGATCACTTGGACGGCCCCCACGGATACGGGCGGCGGGCAGATCACGTCCTATACGGCAACGGCAACGCCGGGTGGGGCGTTCTGCACAACCACCGGGGCGACAACCTGCACCGTCAGCGGCCTGCGCAACACCGTTGCACACACTTTTCGTGTCGCGGCGACCACGATCGCTGGCACCGGCGCCGCCAGTGCCGCCTCCGTCGCCGTCACCCCCCACCGAAACAACAGCGCACGCCAGCTCGTGGTCGGAAAACGAAAGGTCACCTTCACGAAGCGCGGCATTCGCATCGCTTTCAACGTGACAGCAACAGCAGCCGGCACGATCGCCGTAACCATGGCCATCAAGAACGACCGCTACTGCTCAAAAGCCCGGCGCGTGGCCACCGCTGGCACGTACCGTATGACCTGCGTCTTGCAGATGGCCCGACGCGTCCTCGCCCGGTCGCGCTCGATGAGATACCTGCTCAAAGCAACATTCTCGCCCCGCAACGGTCCGGTCGCCTCGGCACGACAATCAGTCCTCATTCCGCGTCGACGCTGATTACGAACGTGCAGGGCTCGACGGCGTCGCAAAGCAGCCCTTCACGCCTCTGGCTTTAAAGACAGCGATCGTGCATTGCGTCATCTCCGGGTAGTAAACACCCATCGTGCTCTCGGCAGCAGTAGGATCGTTGGCAGTTGGGATGCTCATCGCCGACTGTGTAAACGTCGTGTTGGCAAGCATGTTGCGTACCGCGACAAGTTCGCGAGCGGTGGTATTGCTGCGCGACGTCGGCAACCAGCCAATCGTGGCTCTCGGCCCGCGCGTGGCGCGTGGCCGATCGGCCGGCGCCGACAGCACGACCGTCGCGACGCCTTGCACCATCGGAACGTCCTCGTCCGCAAGACATCCGAATACTCGGCCGACCTTGACGACCGGGAATGGCGCCTGGTAGACGTAGTTGCAGACCGACCAGTAACGCAAATCTGTGCCCGTCACCGGCCACGGCGCTGGCGCGCTGCCCGCTGCCGTCGAGCTCGTCGGCATCGTCGCACGGACAACCGAGATGTAGCCGGCAGCCGGCTGATAGAGCGCCGCCGCATAGCCCGAGTTGGCATTCGGAAAGGGCGTGCTGCCACTGCCAGCCTTGAAGAACGAGAGCTGCTCGGGGCAGGTCGTCGTGCAGCCACCACCGCCACCCGCTCCGCCGCCAAGGATCTTCTTGATTGCAGCCTTCATCGCCGCCGACCGGATCTGCGATTTCATGCTCGGCGTTGTCTGCGCGTTTTTACACACCTGCAACGTCGTGCTCTTGCCATTACGCGTAAACGTCAATGTTGGCAGTGGGACGACGCTGGCATCGTTGGCGCTGCCGCCCTCTGGCAGGTAGACGCGGATCATCAAGAAGCCCGTGTAGGCCGGTAGCCCCTTGAACAGCGGCGTCGCTGGCGTGGTGGGTCGCAGCGGAATCGCATTAGGGACGCCGCTACCCACATTCGTCTGCACTGAAACACTGTACGCTCCGCCGTTGGCAGCGCCCGCGGCGACCCACGGATTGCTCGAGCCGGTCGATGGTGCGATCTGGAAGTCGGTGATGCCCGACTGCACGCCATTGACGGTGAACAGCTGAGCGTCGCTGTCGTAGTTTTGGATCGAGAAGTAGCGTGCCGTCGGAAAGCTACCGGTGATCGTAATCGTCAGACCATCGACCGCAACGTACGGCGTCGTCCAGTACGTTGCAGACGAGTCGGGATAGGCAACGTTGGCCTTGATCGGCGTGCTCTCGATCGGCCAGGCACACGCCAGCGAGGCGTTGCTGAACGCTTTTGTTGCGGCCCGAGCCTCCCCCGCTACCGCAACCGTAGGCACCAGCAGCAATCCGAGCACCATAAGGACCAATCGAACGCGCACATTAACTCCTAGACGAGTGGAATGCGCACATTAACTCCTAGACGAGTGGAATACGCCGCATAACTGCGGTCGTCAGTGCAGTGCGGATGCGAACATCGGCGATGCGTTCAAGCGCATCTTCGAGAAAGCCCTCCACAATCATCCGTTCGGCCTCGATCCCTGGAATGCCGCGGCTCATCAGATAGAACTTGACCATCTGATCTACCGGTCCAGCGGTCGCACCGTGCGTACAGCGCACATCGTTCGTATCGATTTCGAGGCCAGGGATACTATCCGCACGGGCCTTTGGCGAGAGCATCAGGTTGCGGTTCTCTTGATACGAGTCGGTCCCATGTGCACCCTCGGCAACGCGAATCACGCCGCGCCAAACCGAGCGCGCCCGGTCAAGCAGTACACCCTTAAAGGCCAGATCGCTGACGCCATGCGGCGCGTCGTGCTCCTGCGTCGTGTCGAGGTCGAGGTGGCGACTGCCGTCGACCACATAGACCCCGGTCAAACGCCCCGTCGAGCCCGGACCCATCAGGCGTGTCTCCATTCGCGTCTTGCCGGTTTTAGAACCAGTCGAACAGGCAGCCCATTCCAATGTGGCATCTTGAGCTAGTTCGGCCCGATGCGCCGCGAAGTGCAGCGACTCGTTGTGGCGGTCCTGCACGACGACATATGTCAGATGCGCTGCATCGGCCACCTGCAATTCGGCAACACCGTTGGCATAGCCGGGCTCGCCATGGAGGTGCTCCTCGACCAGCGTGGCCCGCGCGCCCTCGCCAAGCGAGATGATCGCGCGCCACTGCTGGGCTACACCCGGCGTCGCAATCTCGTAAGCCACGTGGAATGGCAACTCGACGTGGACTCCGGCCGGCACATGCAGGAGCACACCATCAGTCCAGAGTGCTCCATTCTCGGCAGCAAATTTCTCGTCATAGCCCACGATCGTGCCGAGGATCGGCTCGATCAGTGCGCTGTGATCCACTGCTAATCGCTTGAGACTGCCAAAGACAACGCCTTGCCCAGCAACATCGGCGGCAAGCTCGTCGAGCACGACACCACCATCGCGCATCACGACTCGTCCGGCGTGCTCGCCCTCGGCCAGAATCGCGCCCTTGGCCTCACCGGCCAAGGGCGCAATCGCTGGCGTAAAGTCCGCGAACTCAATGCCGCGCAGCGATGTAAAGCGCCAGTGTTCGTCGGACAACGACGGTACCGATAGCTCCTCGTTGCTCTGCGCAGCAGTGCGACGCCGCTCGTCGAGCCAAGCGGTCATCCGACGGACCCTTCCATCTGCATCTGGATAATACGATTGAGTTCGACCGCGTACTCAAGCGGCAATTCTTTCGTAATCGGCTCAACGAATCCCGCCACAATCAAGCCAGAGGCCTCGCCCTCGGACAGGCCGCGGCTCATCAGATAGAAGATCTGTTCCTCACCGAGTCTCGAAACGGTTGCCTCGTGCCCAATGTCGACCTGGTCGGCCATAATATTGATGTACGGATACGTATCGGTACGCGAATCGGGGTCGATCAGCAGCGCGTCGCAGACGACCTTGGACTTGCTGCCCTCGGCCTCCTTGTTGACCCGCAGCAACCCGCGGTACGACGAGCGTCCGCCGTCCTTCGAGATCGACTTCGAGGTGATCACGCTGGTCGTATTCGGTGCCACGTGCGTGACCTTGGCTCCCGCATCCAGATGCTGACCCTCGCCGGCGAAAGCAACCGAAAGAATCTCGCCATGGGCGCGCTCGCCCTTGAGGACCACCGCCGGGTACTTCATCGTGACCTTCGAGCCGAGATTGCCGTCGACCCACTCCATTGTCGCGTCCTCCATCGCCACGGCACGCTTGGTGACGAGGTTGTAGACGTTATTCGACCAGTTCTGGATCGTCGTGTAACGGCAACGACCACCCTTCTTGACGAGAATCTCGACGACAGCCGAGTGCAGCGAATCGGACGAGTAGGTCGGCGCCGTGCACCCCTCAACATAGTGCACGTAGGCACCCTCGTCGACGATGATCAGCGTGCGCTCGAACTGGCCCATGTTCTCTGCATTGATGCGGAAGTAGGCCTGCAACGGCTGTTCGATGCGGACACCTGGCGGCACATAGATGAAGGAGCCGCCCGACCAGACGGCCGAGTTAAGCGCCGCAAACTTGTTGTCTGCGGACGGAATGATCGTCCCCCAATACTCGCGGAACAACTCCTCGTGATGGATCAGCGCCTGATCGGTGTCCATGAAGAGCACGCCTTGGTCCTCGAGCTCCTTCTTGAGCGAGTGATAGATGACCTCGGAGTCGTACTGGGCACCGACGCCGGCTAGAAACTTGCGCTCGGCCTCGGGAATACCGAGCCGCTCGAAGGTGTTCTTGATTGCTTCGGGCACTTCATCCCATGAGGTGGCAAGATTCTCGGCGGGCTTGAGGTAATAGAAGATGTTGTCGAAATCAATTCCGCTGAGATCGGCTCCCCAGTTCGGCATTGGCTTCGACCGAAAGATCTTGTACGCCTCGAGGCGATAGTCGAGCATCCACTGTGGCTCATTCTTGTGCTCCGAGATCTGGCGGATCACATCCTCGGAGAGTCCACGGTCGATCTTGATGACCGGAGCCTCTTCGTCGTGGAAGCCGTACTGGTATTCGCTGAGGTCGATCTCAGCTGTATAAGAAGCCATCTAACTCACCTTGTCTTTCGCAATATTCGCGTAGCCCGAGGTCTCGAGCTCATGCGCGAGTTCCGCGCCACCTGAGCGCACGATGCGCCCGTCTATTAGTACGTGAATCTGATCGGGTTTCACGTAGTCGAGAATGCGTTGGTAATGGGTAATGATCAGCGTGCCCATGTCGGGCCCGGCCAAGCGATTGATCCCGTCAGCGACGATACGCAATGCGTCAATATCGAGTCCAGAATCGGTCTCATCGAGAATCGCGATCTTCGGCTTCAGCATTGCCATCTGTAAAATCTCGAAACGCTTCTTCTCCCCGCCGGAAAAACCGTCGTTGAGGGAGCGTGAGGCCATCGACTTGTCGATGGCAAGCAACGCCATCGCCTCTTGAATCTGCTTACGAAACTCGGGGATGCGGACCGGGTCGTCAGCGCCAGCCGGCCCGCCCTTGCGATGTGCATTGACAGCCATGCGAATGAAATTCGCGACGGTCACACCCGGCACGGCAAAGGGGTACTGGAACGACAGGAACAATCCGGCACGCGAGCGCTCGTCCGGCGCGAGATCGAGCAGGTTCTGCCCTTCAAAAAGCACCTCGCCCTCGGTAACCTCGTAGCCCGGATGGCCCATCAACACGTGGCTGAGCGTCGACTTGCCCGAGCCGTTAGGGCCCATGATCGCGTGAATCTCGCCCTTGGACAATTCGAGGTCGATCCCCTTGAGGATCTCGGTGTCGGTGTCTGCGATGTTGGCGTGCAAGTTGCGGATAACGAGATCGGGCACGGATACTCCTGATTGACGATCGGCGCCAGAGTGGCGTGGTTTTTGATGGCGGTAGCACTTAGGGTGCTCTAACGTTGTGATCGAGTGTAGCACGATTAGGGTGACCGAATAAGGGTACCCAAATATTCGCAATACTGATGGTTTTCAATCGCAACCGTGATACTGGCTGATGCCTCGTTACGCTAACGCTCCGCGCCGGGCGCACCATCCCGCAGGTAGGCCAACAAGGCGGTATCGGTCAGCCACTCGATCGGAGCATGATCGTCTGTCAAAGGGTCGGTCGTTGCCCGCACACGCTCCGCGTCCCGCGCCAACCCCGCGCAAATCGGCGTCAACGGTGCCGGCGTCGCCGCCAGGCGTGCCGGCGCACCCGCCGCCGTCGCCGCAGCCGCATACCCCCACACGATCGTGTTAAAATCGTTGATCCGCGACCGCTCGACAACGGGAAAGACCGTCGCCATCGTGGCGGCAATACGCTCGAGTGCCTCGTTGTCACCGGGCGGCGCCGCGACGTTGATCATCACTGCACCCCCCGGCCTAAGGTGCTCGCGTACGGCCTCAAAAAATTCGCGCGTAACGAGATGGAACGGGATGTAGGGCTGGCGATAGGCATCGATCACAATGCCATCGAAGCGCTTGCTCGTGGACTGGAGCCAAGGGCGAGCGTCGGCAGTGTGTACCGTGAGGTTCGCCTCCCCCATACCGAGGTACTGATACCCCACCGCGCTGACAGTCGGGTCGATCTCGACCCCGTCAACCTGCCACGACGGCCAGATCCGGGCATACTGCACCGCCGACGTACCGCCCGCATTGCCAAGCACTGCGAGGCGCCCATCGGTCGCACGATCGATCGCCGCCGGCAGGCATGCCAAGCGATCCCAATACCCCCCGACGAGACTGCTCGACCCGAGCTTGATGGAGTGCGTCCCCCAGCCCTCGCTGAGTCGGAGGACGCGGTTGCCCCCCGAGTCGTCAACGATCTGGACGAACTGGTAGGTCGATTCGCCCTCCCAGACGACGCGATCGCCCGGGGCAGCCTTGATACCTCGCTCGGGCACCAGCAGCAACAGTGCCAACGCCACGGGGATAGCGATTGCGCGTCGCGACAGGAGTGGCACTGCCGCGGCAGCCAGCAGCACTGCCATCACGAGCAGCGTGCGCCGCGTCCCGATCCACGGCACCAGCAGGAGCACCGAGACGAAGGTACCAAGCAGCGCGCCAACCGTCGATAATGCGTAGAGCCGGCCCGAGACGCGACCGGCCTCCTCGATCGAGCTGACGGATAGGCGAATCGCCCACGGTGCGACTGCGCCGAGCGCCGTAATCGGCACGGCAAACATCAAGAGCACGGCAATGAAGGAGCTAATCACGACACCTGTCCCAACCGACGCGAAGGCATTCGCCGCAATTGTCAAGAAGGGGCGTGTCGCGAATGGCAGCACCGCGACCGTAATCGCTGCCAACATCACAACACTGCCGAGCCGCCACTGCGTTGGCCAGCGATCCGCCATGCGCCCGCCTAACCAGTAGCCGACCGACAGGTACAGCAGTGTCAGGCCAATCACATTCGCCCAAACCAGTGTCGATGTGCCAAAAAACGGCGCGAGCAGCCGGGCGGCGGTCAACTCGGCACCAAGAGTGGCGAACCCGGCCGTAAAGACAAGGACGTACAGACGGGCTGCATGCATCCCCACACGGTACCTGCTTTATCTGCACGGGTATTCGCTCGGCTTAACACAGACGCAACACAATCCCCGCAGGTGCTTCATGCAGGCCGACTACAACGTGTCGTATGAACGAAAACTGGACTCCCAACTCGTACTCGACTGCCCCACCTCCAGCTGCTCAGAACCCGAAGCAGCGTGGTTCGCGCATTGTCGTCCCCGTGCTCATCGCCTCGCTCTTGTCGGCGGGTCTGGCGGCTGGTGGCACGGCGCTCGTGATCAATAACGACGATCGCAGCACGACGATCACGACGGTGCGCGAGTCAGCAGCCACACTCATTAGCAACTCGGGCAGCACAGTTATGCCTGCCGTGTTGAGTGGCGCGATGGACATCCCAACGATGTATAAGAAGTACGGCGCTGGCGTCGTCCGCGTCGAACACTCTTCTGGTCTTGGCTCCGGCTTCGTGATCGATAGCGAGGGCCATATCCTGACGAATGCGCACGTTGTAGATGGCGCCACGAGCGAGATCACCGTCTCCTTCTCGAACGAGGAGGAGGTAGTTGCCAAGGTCATCGGTATCGACAACGCGACGGACGTCGCCGTACTCAAGGTCGACCTACCGGCATCCGCGCTGACAGTGATTCCGCTCGGCGACTCTGCCACGCAGCAGGTCGGCGACGCTGTCGTCGCGATCGGTAATCCGTTTGGCCAGGATCGCACGGTCACCAGCGGTATCATCTCGGCTGTCGCACGATCGATCCAGGCGCCGAATGGCTTCATGATCGACGGTGCCATCCAGACCGACGCGTCGATCAATCATGGCAACTCAGGTGGCCCGCTACTCAACATGCAGGGCCGAGTAATCGGCATCAACTCGCAGATTAATACGGGAGGCACGGGCGACGGTAATGTCGGAATCGGCTTCGCCGTGCCGATCAATCTCGTCAAACAGGTGGTGTCCGATCTGATGACGACGGGGAAGGCGCAACATGCGTGGCTTGGTGTCCAACTTTCTGAGGTCAATCCAACGCTCGCCTCACAAGTCAAGATTGGCTCGGACTTCGGCGCAATGATTGCCAAGGTCGCGCCAAATTCGCCTGCCGCCAAGGCTGGCCTGACAGGTGCTACGGGAGAAACCACCATTCAAGGGCAGACCTATGCAATTGGTGGTGACGTCGTTGTCGAGGCCAATGGCACCAAGATCGAGACGATTAAGGATCTTCAGGCCGCTGTCTCCGCGTTGAAGCCCGGCGACAAGCTCGAACTGGTAACGAAGACCAGCACGGGCGCGACCAAGAATGTCACGGTGACCCTCGGCGACCAGCCGCAGGACCCGATCGCGCTCGCCGGCTAGACACTCCTCCATAGCCGTCGTGGACGTGGCGGGGTCGAGTCTTCTCCGGACTCGGCCCCGTTACGCCGTTGGCTTTCGTGTTGGGGGCGGACTCCACATCCGCGGGGTTGGTGAGGTCCGCCCCCAAGGCGCCACCGATGAAACGGTTATGGCGTCCGTTGGGGGCGGACTCCACATCCGCGGGGTTGGTGAGGTCCGCCCCCAAGGCACCACCGATGAAACGACTGTGACCTCCGTGGGGGGCGGACCTCACAACCCCGCGGATGTGGGGTCCGCCCCCAACACGAAATCCCCACCCCGTCCGACCCGACCCCGTCCGACCCGACCCCGTCCGACTCGACCCGTCCGACCCACCCGTCCGACCCACCCCATCCGACCCACCCGTCCGACCCTGGTTTCGTGGCTTCCTGATCAGGCCAAACTCGACTTCGTGTTGGGGGCGGATCTCACATCCGCGGGGTTGTGAGATCCGCCCCCAACACGAAATCTCGACCCATGGGCAGGACAACTAGCGGCGGTCGGCGATTTGAGCGAGCAGCGCAACCACCGTACCGACCACGACCCACAGCACCGCACCGGTTAGTGCAGCAGCCGCACCGATCGCGATCGTATAGGCCGTGCCGCCGATCAGGCCAGCAGTCAAGGCAACCGCTGCGTGAAGGACGGCCAGTGCGTAGGCAGCCACCGTGGCACGCGGAGCCTGTCCGGCTGCGCGAGAAAAACGTTCGGGAATAGTATCCATCCGCTGCATCCTACCCGGCGTAGTCATGGACGAGGGTAAACTCTCGGTGAAGACGCGGCGATTTGTGTCGCAGAGTGTGAGGCCAATGCGCGTTCTCCTGATCGTCAACCCCGTTGCAAGCCGAGTCAACGCCGCTGTGGAACGCACAGCGCGCCGCGAACTCGAAGAGTCCGCCAGCGTGGAAGTCGTCCACACAACACGACCGCTCGAAGCCGGCGAGTTCGCACGCCAAGCAGTGGCAGCCGCGCTGGACGCAGTAATTGTGCTCGGTGGCGATGGCACCGCTAACGAAGTCCTCAACGGCATTGGCGCAGAAATCCCGCTCGGGCTACTGCCCGGTGGAGGCACAAGCGTGATGGCCCGTAATCTCGGACTACCCCCATCAATACCCGCAGCCGCACGCCGGCTGGCAATCGCCTTGCAGGAAGGGACACAGCGCCATCTACGCGTCGGGCGCATCAATGGGCACCGCTTTGCCTTCAATGCTGGAGTCGGACTCGACGCCGAAGTTGTCCGCCGCGTCGACGGACGCGCCCGCACGGAAAAGCATCGCCGCTCGCCCGACGCAGTCTTTGCGCGCGAACTCTTCAAGCTCGTCGCACGCGGCACATTCAGCCACCCACACATCACGCTGCAGATCGGCACCACGTCCGATCGTGTGGCCTTCGTGATCGCCGTCAATCTCGCCCCCTGGTCGTACATCGGCGCCTTGCCACTCGACCTCGCCCCGACTGCTACCGCTGACAGTGGCCTCGACATCGTGGCACCGCGGCGCCTGTACCGTCGAGACGTTGCAGGGTTCGCCCAGCGCCTCTTCGTGGACCATCGCCACGCCCGCGGCAGTGGCGATCCGCGCGTGGCGTACTGGCACGACATTTCTACCCTCAGATTACGCTGCGACTTCCCCTTTCCGGCGCAAGCAGACGGCGAGGATCTCGGTGATGTCACGGACGTACTGATCGACGTCGACCGAGCAGGCGCGCGCTACCTGATCTGACCCGTACGATTCGCCCATGGATATCCTCGTCGCACTCAGTCAAGGAGCCGGACTCGCCGTCGCCTGCGGCCTCGTGGCGCTGCTTCCACTCGGCGTGCTCGCCTTTGCAGGCCTGATCGGCTGGCTGCCGGGTGGACTGTCCCTCGCTGCCGAAACACCCTTCGTGATCGCCGCGTGGATCGTAGGGCTGATTGAAGCCGCTGCGCGGGCACTGCTGCCGGTGCCGGTTCGTATCGCTCTCAGTGCCGTTGGTGGTGGTGCAGCATTCGAACTTGCAGCCGGTGCCACGCTGCCTTTTGTTGGCCTCGCGATCGGGTCAATCATCGGTGGTGGCACCGCCTGGACGAGCACGCGCCTGATCGACCGCGCCATCGCTGGTGGTGGGCCACGCTGGGGTGTCACCGCAATCGTCGCGGGCGCGGGCATCGTCGCCGCGGCACTCGCGATCATTCCCATCGTCGGATTCGCCCTAGTTCTAGTCGTGATCTGGGCAACGATTCGTGCTCGGAAGGACGACCAGGAGCGCTTCGCCGGCCTCCGCGTCCTGCGATGACCGCACGAGCAATCGTGACCACAGCGCTCTGCATGCTGTGCCTCGGGATGATCCCCGTTGCTGCGGAGGCAGTGACACCCCAACTGTCTGCGCTCCAAGCCGAGAATCTCGCACGCAACGCCAAGGGCATTCCGGCGCTGATTCCCACCAACCCCCTCGCCCAATGGTCGTGCGTCTACCTGTCCGAAAGCGCCTTCTGGAACTGTTCGTTGAATGCCGCCTCGGATGGTAAAGCCGTCGCGATCGTGAAGATCTATGACCTCAAGAAAAAGGTCTGGAGTATCACGATCCCACGCAACGCGGCACCCACCACGCGTCTGACCGAGAAGTCCGCGACGGCGATCGCAACCAAGGCTCCGGCAGCAGCAACGTGGATTGCCCGCTACCGCGACCACGGACGGCCCGTGCGTTCGATCGGCACGCTTAACCTCGGCACCTGGCAGATCAAGTGGTACAGCGAGTCGTCGGAAATAGCCCAAGTTGGGGTGCTCGACACGACTGGCGCGATCACGTACACGCGCACAGGGCCGCAGGTCGCCTGGTCGATGGCGCGTGGCGGCCAAGGCTTCGGCAGGCTCATCAATGAGCCGTGGGCAATCGGCTCGCTCATCCTCGTCTTCTTGTTGGTGATGCTGGACTGGCGTCGCTTGCGTTCGTGGCGCACCATCGACGTGCTGGCAATCGTCTCCCTGGCGGGCTCGCTCTGGTGCTTTAATCGCGGCCTGCTTTTCTGGGCCGTACCGTTGCAATACCCGCCGCTCGTGTACTTGCTCGCTCGCATGATCATGATTGGCTCGGGACGGTCGGAGCGCCCGGCCTTCACCACCCGTCTACCGCTATGGGTAATGCTCGTCTTGATCCTCGTACTCGCAGGCGGCCGCATTGGCTTTAACGCCTACTCCTCAAATGTCGTTGATGTCGGCTATGCCGGGGTAGTCGGCGCTGATCGCGTGCTCGATGGGCGCAACCCGTATGGTGCCTTTCCAATCCGCACTACGATCCCCTGCGGGACGCGCTACGCGGACGGGAACTACAGCGCCTACATCCAGGCCAACGGCGCCTGCGAGACTGCGATCGAACGCGGCGACACGTACGGCCCAGCGATGTACGCCGCCTACGTACCGGGCGTGGCAGCACTCGGCTGGTCTGGCCGCTGGGATGATCTGCCCGCAGCGCACTTTACGAGCGGTTTCTTTGACCTTCTCGCAGCCATTGGCCTCGCCGTCTTCGGCTGGCAATTTGGTGGCCGCAGACTCGCCGCTGCGATGGCGCTGTTCTGGCTCGCCGTCCCCTGGACTGCCTACACCTTTATGAGCGACTCGAACGACTCGATCGTTGCCGCCTACCTCGCGTGGAGCGCTGCCTTGATCGCCCGCCCCGCAGGGCGGGGCGCCTTCCTGATGCTGGCAGCTCTCGCCAAGTTTGCACCGCTGATTCTGATCCCTCTGTGGTTGCGCCTCGACCGGCAGCCACCCCCCCTCCACGACGAATGGTCCTATGGTCAACCGGCGCGTAAGCGACCACCACTAGCGCGCCTCTGGGCGCACGTGCGCCCCGGGCCTGGCTCCGTGTGGACGCTGCTCGGCATGGCGCTCGTCACGCTCCTGCTCGCAGGCGCCCTGATCGCACTCGACGGCCCGGGCGCGCTGCGCATCTTTTGGGACCGCACGTTCGGCTGGCAACTCGACCGCCCCTCGCCATTCTCGCTCTGGGACTGGGGCAGCTATCCGGGTTTTCCCGATCTCGCGATCGTGCAGAAACTCCTCAAGGGCGCACTCGTGCTTGGTGCAATCGCACTCTTCTTCGTACCACGCCGCCTCGATGCAACACGCGCACTTGCTTTTGCGGGTGCCTTGATGATTGGTTTTCAGCTCGTGTTGACCCACTGGATGTACCTCTACCTGCCATGGGTGATGGTGTTTTTGGCGATCGCCCTCCTCGCCCCGCGCCTGCCGCTACCACGCCAGCGTCGCCGCACAACAAGGCACGCGGTCTTACCGCCCCGCGTACGTACCGATCTCACCCGTACTGACGTTTCAGGCGGCTGAAACGCCGCGCCGGAAGGCTTCAATGCTCGTCGCGCGGCCATCGTCATCACAACAAATCAGCGCGCCCTCGAGTCGTACGTCATCGGTTGCGGGCTCGAGTCGTTGCGGCTGCTGCAGCAGGAAGCGCCGCAGCGAAAGTTCTTTCTTCGCGCCAATCACCGAATCGTGCGGGCCGGTCATCCCCGCGTCCGTGATGTAGGCCGTGCCGCCGGGGAGCACACGCGCATCCGACGTCTGCACGTGCGTGTGAGTCCCAATCACTGCGGTCACTTTGCCCGCCAAATGCCACCCCATCGCGACCTTCTCGCTGGTCGCCTCCGCGTGCACGTCAACGAGTACGATCGGTGTCAACCGATGCGCCTGATCGACAAACGCATCGATCGTCGAGAACATCGATTGTGCGGGCTCCATCGTGAAGGATCCCAGCACGTTGATGACCGCGACGTGAACACCAGCTGCGACCTCCACTACCTGCAACCCGCGCCCAGGTAAGCGGTCGAGCAGATTTGCTGGCCGCACAACACGCTGCGCTTCGACAAGATACGGGGCCAACTCTTTGCGACGCCAGAGGTGGTTTCCAAGGGTCAGACAGTCCGCACCCGCATGCAGCAGTCGCTCGGCAAGCTTCGGTGTCAATCCCGCACCATCCGCCGCATTCTCGGCATTGATTACGACACAATCGAGTTCGAGTTCGGCGCGAAGCTTGCGCAGTTGCGCCTCGATTGCGTTGACCCCAGGCGCCCCGTAGACATCTGCGAGAAAGAGGATCCTCACGAGGCCGCTACTGTCGTTGCGGGTCGCACCTCGAGGTGGAGGCGATTGCCCCCGTCCTGCGTGTACTTACTGAGCATCGGGTCCAAGCCGCCGGTTATATCGACGATCCTGCCAAGCAGCGTCCACGCCTCCGGCCGCGTCGAAACCGGCGTGCCAACCGACAACTTCGGATCTGCCGTAATGCCCGAAGCAATCACCACCACGCCCGGATTTGATAGTGGTTCGATCGCGATCTGATCACCATAGGCCACGCCATCGATAATCAGTGGCGTAATCGACAAGACCTTGCCATCCACAGGACTGTACGTATCAGTTGCGACGGCGGCCCCCACATCGACCGACGTGGGATCGCCGTCGACGCTGTACTCGGGCCCACCCACATGATCACTGGCAAATGCGGAAACGAGTCGCGCAACCAGTCCCTCGTCAAGAGGCTGGCCGACGGGCTCGAGCAGCAGTGCGTCGGTACCGGTCACCGGGTAAAACAAGATTGCCGTCACCCGCGACTGCTGCACCGGCACCAGCAGGACGAGTTGGTCTTGGCGGGCAAGCATCTGTGGCTGGGGTGCCCCTGCCGGCAGGATGCGCGTGGCCGGGGCCAGCGAGGGGATCAGGTCGATGCCATCCGAGCCAACAACCCGCAAACCCCCAACCGCGACGACACCGACCACAAGCGCACACGCCACGAGCACACGGGCGCGCCCCGTCTTGCGCACCGCGGGGACCGGTGGTGGAAAGATGATGTCGATGCCCGACTCGGTGATCTCCACCGTTGCGACATCAGCCTGCTGATCATGCACGGCCATGTACCGAGTGTACCCGCGCCAACCACGTCGCTACGGCAGCGCGACGCTCGTTGCCCCAGTTGCTGTGGTGGTAGGAATGATTGTCGGCGCCGGGATCGTGGCGCCTGGCACGGTCACCGTTGTCTGTGGTGGGGGTGGCATTGTCAGCGTCAGATCGGGAACGCTGATCGATGAGGCGACGCGACCCTCGAATTGCGAGGTGAACATGGTCCACGCCAGTGGCGCTCTGGGCGCAGGAAACTCGACGGGTGGCGTGCCTGCAAGCGCAGCATCCATAAAGATGCGCCAGATGTCCGCAGGCAGCGTTGGCCCAGAGACGGCACCGACTCCCTCGACGTTGTAGAGCGACTTCGTCTCGTCGGGGTAGCCAATCCACACGCAGGTCGCCAGAGTTGGCGTATAACCGCAGAACCACGCATCCGTATAGTCGTCGGTCGTTCCCGTCTTGCCGGCTTCCGGGCGATCATCGGTCATGCGCGCGCCCGTACCCGTACCCGAGTACATGTTTTGGCCGAGGATACGGGTCACCTCTGCTGCCACGCCATCCTCGATCACGCGTACGCCCCGCGAGCGCTTCCCCAGCAACTGTTGACCCTTTGCATCCTCAACCGAGGTAATCGCGGTCGGCGGGCGATAGATGCCGCCCGCGGCGAGCGTCGCATAGGCCGACGTCATTTCGAGCGGCGACACCCCATTGGCACCGAGCGTGATGGACGGCACGGCTTCGAGTGGCGAGCTTCGTACTCCAAGCCGTCGTGCCATATCGACGATGTTCGTTGGCCCCACATCGATCGCAAGTTGGGCAAAGACCGTGTTGTCCGAGGCAAGCGTCGCTTTCTCGAGTGTGACCGGCCCGGCATACTTGTTGCCTGCTGTCGCCACATTCCAGGTCGGTGAGTTCGCGTCTGGCTGCCAAGAGAACGGTGCCGACATGTACGTCGTCCCCGCCGGGTCGATGCCTTGCTCGATCGCCGCAGCCAAGGTAAACGGCTTAAAGGTGGAGCCTGGCTGCCGCCGACCCTGCGAGGCCAGGTCGAACTGGTCGGTACGGAAGTAGCGGGTCGACGCCATTGCCACGATCTCGCCCGTCCTTGGTCGGATCGAGACAATCGCCGCACCTGGACCGCCAGGAGTTGGCAAGACTTCGAACATCGCTCGGCGGGCTTTTCGCTGCAGCTCCGCGTTAAGCGTCGTCCGAATCTGCAGTCCGCCGGCCCTCACGGCCGCCTCACCAAAGTCGGCCTCCTGCGCGAGCTCGTTGGCGACGTAGCGCACAAAGAAGCTCTCCTTGACGGCCCCATAAACCTTGCCCCTCTTGAGTTTGAGTGGTGTTGTCGCTACGCGTTGGCGCTGTGCCGCGCTGATCTTGCCCGTGTCGTAGAGGGCCTCCAAGACCTGTGCCCGGCGAGCGAGAGCGGCCTCTGGATTTTTGTATGGATCGTACTGACTTGGCAGTTGTGGCAAACCAGCCAGCAAGGCCGACTCGGTGAGCGTCAAGTCCTTCGCTGTCTTGGCAAAATACGTCTGTGCGGCTGCCTCGATGCCATAGGCGTTGTTGCCGTAAAACACCGTGTTGAGATAGGCCGTCAAGATCTCGTCTTTCGAGAAGCGATCCTCAAGCTGGACGGCAAGGAGTGCCTCTCGGATTTTGCGATCAAACGTGCGCTGCTTCGCGATGTAGATCTGCGAGATCAGTTGTTGGGTGAGGGTCGAGCCGCCCTGCACGACTCGCCCCGCAGACAGATTGCTGACGAGCGCACGTGCGATCCCTTGCGGGTCGACGCCACCATGCTGATAAAAACGCCGATCCTCGATCGCCACCGTAGCCTTTTTCATCCATGGCGAGATCGCACTGGTCGCCACGGGCTGGCGATTCTCATCATTAGCGAGAACCCCAAGGCTCGTGCCTTCACTATCGAAAACCGAACTATTCGCTCCAATCTCTCGCGCCTTGATCGCATCCAGCGTTGGCAGGTCGCCAAAGTAGCGTGCGGAACCAAACAACAAGAGACCCGCGGCAAGCACTGTCACCATCGTCAGCAACACAAAGACCGTTACAAATACCCCTCGACGCCCCGTGCGTTTGCGTTGAGCACTACCGCGCTGCCGCCGCTTGACACCCTTACCGACACCCTCAGGCATCGCGTCTTCCCCGACAGATCCAAGCAGCCGATTGGTCAAGAGACGCCATGACTCGCACGCTATCACCCGCTCGCTGGCTGATGATGACGCCTGGGCGGCGGCTCACGTTTGCTGGCTGGCACGCAGTAAAAAGCATACAACTTTGCCTGTTCGTCAGTCCGTACCCCTGTCCTCCCCCGTCTCGAGGGTACGATGCGGGGCGTGCGCCGTCTCTGGTCTCTTGCCGCCATCGCCCTAGCCGCCCTCACTGTTGCTGGGTGTGGTATCAAGGCGGAGCCAACAGCCAACAGTGCCCGCTTCCCCAGCCACGCGGTCGATGCAACAGGTGCTGCGGTATCGCTTTCGACCCCCCCCACACGGATTGTCTCACTCGATCCGGGCGCGACGGCGATTCTTCGTGACGTCGGCCTCGCCGACCGCACGACCGTGGCAACAACCGCGTCGATCGGTAGCGCCGCCGCCGATCCAACCACTGCGCTGATCATCGTCCCGCTCGGCATCGACGACGCCACGCTGGCGACGATCCAAACGGTATCCCCGGTGCCGGTGTTCCAGTATGGCGCTCGTCCCCTGACGATCGCACCAACGGCGATTATCCAGCTTGGCTTGGCTGTCGGCAAGGGCCCTGAGGCTGCTCGCATTGCGAGAAGCGTGGCGGCCGGGCTGGCAGCCTTGGCCAACCGCGTTGCCAACCAGGGATCGGTGCGTGTCCTGATTGAAGGTCAGGGTTTGCAGGCCTTCGGACCGTTGAGTCCTGTCGGCGAAGCAGTCGCCGCAGCCGGCGGCAGCAACGTCGTCTCTACCGATCAGACCCTCACTGTTGCCGCTTTGGCGCACCTCAATATTGCTGCCTGGGTATCACTCCAACCGGGTGGTAGTCGCTTAGCGACGCTCCAAAAGTTCCCCGAGTTCGCGCGCATCCCGGCGATCATGGCGGGGCGCGTGATTCCCGTGCCGGAGGCCGCCTATCCGATCGACGCCACCTTGCCTGCAGCACTCCAGACACTGGCGGATGATCTTCGAGCCACACCCGTCACGACCGAATGAGCACGCTGGAACCGCGGCATGGGGCCCGCGTCTGGGCGCTGATCGCGCTGCCCCTTGTTGCCCAGCTTGCTTTCGTCGCGATTGGCGCCAGTATCCTCGCGCAGAGCACAGACGCGCCGCCGAAAGCCTCGTTTTACAACCTTCCCCACGCACTACTGCTGTTGGCCGCGTACATCGTTTTCGGCCTGACGAGTCTGGTCGTCGCTCGGCGGCTTGGCAACCCACGCATCGTCTTAGCGGTGCGCCGCACACGGTTGTTGCGTGCCATCGGCCTCAGTGGGCTGGCCTTGGTCGTCGGTATCGCCGTGTCCGCCCTGCTCGAACCAATCTTCCATGGCTCGGCCGGTCAGCAGCTCGACCCGGGGCCGTTTCCGGGGACAACCACGAGTTTTGTCGCTGTAGTGCTCACCGGCTTCACAGTAATTGTGGGTGCTGCGTTGACGGAGGAGCTCTACTTCCGCGGCCTGCTCTATAACCATCTCGACCAGCGTTGGGGCGTAGCAGCGGCGATTGTCGGGTCGGCTGGCGTGTTCGGGATCGCACATTTCCAACCGAATACCTTCCCGGTCCTCTTTGCCCTCGGACTGATTCTGGCCGTCTTACGACTACGCACCGCGTCGATCTGGCCAGGCGTTGCCGTCCATGCTGGCAACAACGCGCTGGCCTTCCTCGCACTGCTGCTGGCAGCAGCGTAAGCCAGGTTCTCGTATGCTCCGCCCGTCTACGCAGTAGGAGTGCACGTGAGCGACCAGTCGTCCGATCCGATCGTCGAGCAATTCCGCAACCAGATCACAGATACCGATCTGACGATTCTCGAAGCGCTCAACAAGCGCATCACGACCGTCAGCAAGCTCCATGCCTATAAGGCCGAGCATGGCTATGACGCCGTCGACCCGATACGCGAGGACTGGCTAACCCAGTACTTGCAGCGCTGTAACAAGGGCCCGCTGTCGAACGATGAGGTGACCGTGTTGTGGCGCGGCATCATCGACTCGACCCTGCGCGAAGTCGCTCGCCTCCGCGAGGCCTAACGGCAACGACCGCCGCGCCAGGCGGTTTGGGGCGTTGAGGATTTCGTGATGAGGGGGCGGACGCCACAACCCCGCGGATGTGAGATCCGCCCCCCACACACAACCACGCTCGACAGACGGTTTGAGGGGGCGGATCTCACATCCGCGGGGTTGTGGCGTCCGCCCCCTCATCACGAAATCGAGCCTACCCCGACAGAAGCATCGGCGACAAACCACCCATCAGCCGCGTCTCACAGGCAAACATCCGGACCAGCTAGTCGTCGGCCCCAAATTGTTCGGGACGAACATCCTCGAGGAATTGCTTGAAGTCCTCAACCAGCCGCTCAGGATCGGCTGTTGCCGACTGCTCGTCTTCGTGTTCCATCTGGATTGCACTCGCTTCGATCACCTCGTCGGCAGCAAAGATTGGTGCCTTGGCGCGCAGTGCGAGGGCGATTGCGTCGCTGGGCCGCGCGTCGAACTCGACCTCTTCGCCATCGCGCTTGAGCGTGATCTTCGCGTAGAAGGTGCTATCCCGCATTTCCACGACAGAGATTTTTGTGATCTCCGCGTCCATCTCGTTGAGTACGGTCGCAAACAGATCGTGCGTCATTGGGCGCGGCGTCTCGGAATCCTGGAGCCGCGCCAGAATCGCGGCAGCCTCGGGGTGGCCAATCCAGATCGGGAGAAAGCGATTGGTCGAAATCGCTTTGAGCAACACGATCGGCTGTTTGCCAATCATGTCGAAGGACACGCCATAGACAACCATTTCTTGCATCGCTCTTAGTCTATCGGGCGTCGTGTCGGCCCAGACTAGTTGCGGCGCAAGGAGAGCACAGCGTTCTGACCGCCAAAACCAAAGGCGTTGACGATCACGCCGGGTTGCTCCAACTGAACGGGCGCGCCGCGCACGAGATTGACAGCGCAGGCGGGGTCGGGATGATCAAGGTTCATGACGGATGGAATCGCGCCGTGGTACGCAATCAGCGCGCCGATTGCCGCACTGAATGCGCCTGCAGCACCGAGCCCATGGCCGAGGACGGCCTTGGGCGCGGTAACAGGCGGCGACGATGCGCCCACGCCCAATACTCGGCCAACCGCTGCGGCCTCACTGGCATCATTAAGTTGCGTGCCCGTACCGTGCGCGACCACGCAGCCAATCTGGTTGGCCGTCATCCCCGATCGCTCGAGCGCGCCTCGCAAGGCCAACTCGGCGCCAGCACCATTCGGGTCCGGAGCAGTCACGTGATACGCATCGCACGACAGTGCAACGCTTTGGATTGTCGCGTAGACGCGCGCGCCACGTGCGGTTGCATGCTCGAGTGATTCCAACACCAGCATGGCCGCGCCTTCGGCCGGGATAAACCCTGTGCGGGCAATGTCGAAGGGGCGCGATAGCGTGGCCGGGTCCCCCTCCGCCGTCGAGAGTGCCCCCGCATTGGCGAGGCTCGACATCAAATATGGCGTCAGGGCCGCGTCACTCGCGCCCGCCAGTACGACGTCGGCGTCGCCCCGGCGCAGCGTGTGAAAGCCCTCCGCCACGGCGATCGTGCCCGCGGCGCAGGCACCCACGCCAGCCGTAACCGGTCCGGTTACACCAAACTTGATCGCGGCATTGGCAGCCGCCATATTGCCCGAGACCAGCGGGACGTAGAGCGGGCCCATGCGCCCCGGATTGTCCGCGCGCTTGAGCACGTCGGCATCGCCTTCAGGAATACCGCCTGCGCCCGTGTGGATCGTGATCGCGGTGCGCGGGCCAGACACATCAGACAGCCCGGCATCGGCAACCGCGAGGTCGGCGGCGACGAGCGCAAACTGCGCAAAACGGCCCATGCGCCGAGCGGCGCGCTTGTCAATGTAGGGCGAGAGGTCAAAGTCGGCAATCGGTGCAGCATGCCGCGCGGGCAGACCGTCGTATTGCTCTCCCTCCAAACGGATCACACCGGAGCGGTGCTCCATCAGCGACGACCACAACGCCGGATGGCCATTGCCAGTCGGGCCGACGATGCCGATGCCGGTGATCGCGACAATGGGGGAGTCAGTCATGTGCAGGAGTCTGGCGGATCGGCCGGCGTTTCTGCAGCACTTGCTGTTCGTGTCGTAGCCCGGATGGGCGATCCTGGATTCGAACCAGGGACCTCCTCCTTATCAGAGAGGCGCTCTAACCGACTGAGCTAATCGCCCGACGCCGTAAGCCTACCCAAGACCATGCTTGGGCTGCGCGGGTCGGGGGATTTTGTGATGGGGCGGACGCCACAACCCCGCGGATGTGAGGTCCGCCCCTAAAACCGTCTGTCAGGCGTGGTTGGGGGGGCGGACCTCACATCCGCGGGGTTGTGGCGTCCGCCCCATCACAAAATCCCCCGACCCGAGAGGGCTAATTGCGACGACAGAGCACTTGCGGCAATCCGCACAAACTAGGCTGCGCGGTCGTGCAGGGCGCCACCATCCATCTGCTCAAGACGAGCAACCAGATCGGCGAGTTGTTCCTGCGATCGGATACGAATCTCCAGATGCGCCCCATCTTTCGTTGGCGTTACCCGACCAACCATGCCGAGCGCACGGAAGCAGGCGTCGGTTGCCGCCGCAGCGAGGTCATGGTCGAACCAGCCGGGAGTACTGCCCTTCTTTGGTGCACGCTTAGCCGCAGCTCCACTCCGCGTAAGTGCTTCAACCTGACGCACAGACAGCCCTTCGTCGATCGCCCGTTTGGCAAAGGCTCGGCGTCGATCATGGTCGGTCTCTTGCAAGATCGCCCGCCCATGGCCTTCGCTCAGCTCGCCGCGCATGATCGCATCGAGCACGTCGTCGGGGAGATCCAGGAGCCGGAGCGCGTTGGCGATCGCCGGACGGCTCCGCCCCACCTTCTCCGCCACTTCCGTTGGCGTTAGATCCAACTCGTCGACCAGTGCCGCATACCCACGGGCCGCCTCCACTGCGTTGAGATCCTCCCGCACCACGTTCTCGACCAGCGCGAGAATCAGCGTCTGCCGTTCGTCGGCGCGCCGAACAATCGCCGGGATCGTCGCCAACCCTGCCAACTGCGCTGCCCGCCAGCGGCGCTCACCGGCGATGATTTCGTAGTGTCCGGCCGGGGCCGAACGCACGAGAATCGGCTGCATAATGCCGTCTTGCGCAATCGAGCGCGCAAGATCATCGAGCGCCTCTTGATCGAAACTGCGCCGCGGCTGGCGCGGGTTGGGTTGTATCTGCTCGACGGGCAGGGTGACAAGCGTTGGCTCGCCGCCCGCCGGGTCGAGCAGCGCGGACAGTCCGCGTCCGAGTCCACTGGGCCTAGCCACGCTCAACCACCTCCAGAGCAAGTCGGTAATACGCATCGGCACCTGCCGAGCGCGGATCGAACTGAGAAATCGGTCGTCCGTGCGAGGGCGCTTCGGCCAGACGCACCGAGCGGGGAATCACGCTGTCGAAGACCTTGTCTCCAAAATGCTCGCGCACCTCGCTGGCAACGTCTTGGCTCAATCGGGTTCGCCCATCGTGCATGGTCAACAAAAGGCCCGACAGTTGCAGTTGCGGGTTGATACGCGCCCGTACCAGCTCGACCGTTTCAAGTAACTGCGCCAGGCCCTCAAGCGCGTAATACTCACACTGCACCGGCACGATCAGGCGATTGGCGGCTGCAAGTGCGTTGACAGTCAGTAACCCAAGCGCGGGCGGGCAATCGACGAGCACAAAGGGGTAGCGGTCGTCGACCTCGGCTAGCGCATCGCCCAGCAACTGCTCGCGATCCTCGCGATTTGGCAACTCGACAGCCGCCGCAGCCAAATCAGGGTGCGACGGTGCGAGATCGAGGTTGGGAATCCCTGACGGGATCACGATGTCGGCGATCGGCACGCCGTGCAATACCTCATAGGTGGAACGGCCGCGGACCGGCCGGTGCCCGAGCCCTGTGGTGGCATTTGCCTGCGGATCGAGATCGACGAGCAGGACCCGTGCTCCAGCCTCGGCGAGGCAAGCCGCAACATTGACTGCCGTCGTCGTTTTGCCGACGCCGCCCTTCTGATTGGCCAATGCGTAAATACGAGACATACGCGCAGGCTAGTCCGCATGGCGGACGAGTGGATGCCGAGTAGCCGCGCCGACGCGCCGCGGATACACCTCCGGCGTGACGCCGAGCTTACGTACGGCAACCTGCGAGCGCTGGTCGAACCCGGCGACCGGGACGATCTGTTCGACCGTTCCCCCCAATGCCTCGGCAGCTATAGCCAGATCCTCAGCAACAACAGCACCCGCGTGAAGCACAAAAATGCCACCGCTCCGAAGAAATGGCAGGCATAGTTCAATCGCAACCGGTGGCGGCGCCAGCGCACGAGCGACCACAATGCCGTACGCCTCGCGACCGACGCCCCGTGCGTAATCTTCGGCCCGTAGATGGACGACCTCAACGCGTTCCGTCATGCCCGTTACCGCAATTGCCTCTCGCAGGTGTGCACACCTGCGTTCGCGGCTGTCGAGCAGCGTGCCGTGTAAGTCCGGCCGCGCGAGTAAGAGTGGAACGCCGGGGAAGCCAGCACCTGTCCCCACGTCAAGCAGTGGCCCCGTTTCGCCTTCCAACAATGGCAAGCTGTTATACGCATCGGTGACATGCGCGGCGAGCGCCTCGTGGCTGGTGTTTGCCACCAGCCGCTGCGGCGCTTCAGCGACGAGATCGAGGAAGCGCTCAAGCGCATCAGGCATCAACAGATCTCCCGCGGATGGCGTTTCACGTGAAACAGTCCTGTCTGTGGTTCGCGTTTCACGTGAAACGCTTAGTCGTCGGCGTCGCGCGGGCGCACAACCACGCACCGCTGCGGCTCACGGCCGCCAGACTCGGTCACAACCGCCGGATGATCCTGCAAAACCAGATGTACGACCTTGCGCTCCGCGCTTGACATCGGTTCGAGCGAAACCGGTTGGCCACTCGTGATGACCTGCTGCGTCGCACGCTCCGCTGTATCACGCAAGACAGTCTCGCGGCGGCGGCGGTAGTCCTGAGCATCCACGACGATCGGTATCGCATCCTCCTGGCCCCGCAGCACCATGGCATTGACGAGGTACTGCACCGCATCAATCGTATGCCCGTGCTTGCCGATCAGGAGACCAAGGTCATCACCTTCGACGGTCGCAATCAAACCCTTCGGACCTTGGCCGACAACCACCGCTGCCTCAATCCCGATGCCATCACAAATCGCGCCGAGTACCTCCGCAACCCGCTCCGCCAATGGTCCTTCGGCGACAGGCAAGGCGGGAGCACTGCTGCGAGGGCGTGGGCGCGAGCGCCGTTCCTCGCGCTCCTTGCCGCTCGAGGAAGCAATCACGGGAACACTCCCCCCCGCTGGGATCATCGTCAATTCGGCTAGCACTCGAGCGGGCTCGCGGCCCACACCCATCAGCCCGCGTTCGCCCTCCGAGAGCACCTGAAAATTGATCGTCTCTTTGTCGAGACCGGGAAAGCGGCGTTCGAGCTCGCGCGTCGCTGCCCAACGCGCCTCGCCGACCGTCTCTCCCGTGCCTTCAGCCGAGCTGTGGTCGGTCGCCATCAGCTGCCCTTCGGACCGCCACGTGCGGGCTTCGTCGGGGGCTTCGTCGGGCGCTTTTGGCGCTGTGCACGGTTTTTTGGTGGCGGGGGGGGCGCCTTCGTCTCAGATTCAGTCCCGACAAGTGGGCTCTCACTGCGCGGGGGCTTACTTTTTGGCTTCTTTGCTTTCGGCATTTGCGTCGACGGTGCACCGCCAAGGCCAAGCCGGGTCATCAACCCACCGCTCGGCTTTTTGCCCGCCGCCGCTCCCTCTACCTGGGCCGATGGTGGCAGCGGCGGTGGGAACCAGACGCGAATCACGGCCGCTTGCCCACACGTCCAAAGGTTTGTCGTAATCCAGTAGACCAGCAGCCCGGCCGGAAAAATTGCTGCTCCAAAGGGTGGCTTGACGATGAAGTAGGCGAATACCACGGGGAGAAAAATGAAGATGTACTTTTGCTTGGGATCAACAGAGGTCGGCATCAGGATTGTCGACCCCATCTGCGATACCACATAGAGGATCATCAGCGGCCACAGCGTCATCGCTGGGAGATCGCTGAGCGATTCCGTGATGTTCGGAATCCAGCTCCACAGCATTGAGATGTCGTCGCCCTGTTGAATCTCTTGGGAGAGGTCAACCAAGAGCACATAGAGCGCAAAGAAAATCGGTAATTGCACGAGCAGTGGCAGACACGAACCAAAGGGATTGACCTTGTTTTCGCGATAGAAGAGCATCGTCTCTTCATTGAGCTTTTGGCGGTTGTCCTTGTACTTCGCCTGCAGCTTTTTGATTTCTGGTTGCAAGGCCTGCATGGAGCGGAATGACTGTTGTTGCTTGACCGTCAACGGGATCATCGCGATCCGCACCAGAATGGTCAGTACGACGATCGACCAGCCCCAGCTAATCCCTACCGTCGTGTGGATCGCCTCGAGCAGCCACGTCAGCGGTATGACGAGCGGATCGAGCAGGGAGTAGAGGGAATCCATTAGTGCTTGTCCTGAACCGGATCGACGCCGCCATCATTCCATGGGTTACAGCGAAGCAGGCGCCATACCACCAAGACCGGTCCTACCAAAGGACCGCGGACACGCACGGCATCCAGCGCGTAGCGTGAGCAGGTGGGCTCGAAGCGACAATTGCGCGTAGCCGGCGCGCCACCGGGCCAGAGTGGTCGCAGAACATGCGCATAGAGACCATGTACGACCGCGCCAATCATGCCGCCACCGATCCAACACTGCGCTCAATCAGACCCGTAACCTCGTCCACCAACCAAGAATACCCTTGCGTCTCAACTGCAGTATCGAGGCCGGGTCGCGCAACCAGGACGATATCCATCGCAGCCGGTTGTACCACCATCGCAGCGAAGGCTTCGCGTAGTTGGCGCTTCAGCTTGTTGCGAACAACAGCTCCGCCGACTTTACGAGAGACCGCAATACCCAAGCGAGTCTCTTGCAGCTCGGTCGGAAACGCGTAGGCGACAAGGTGTCGGCTCGCAGCCGAGCGACCGCGGCGGTAGACCGCATCGAACTCGGCAGAGCGCGTCAGGCGTCCTCGTCCCTGCGGCCCACTGTTCGACATCGAACCCCTACGCCGAGAGTCGTTTGCGCCCGCGGGCGCGGCGCCGGCGAACGACGGCTTGGCCGGCGCGCGTCGACATGCGCTTACGAAAGCCATGGACCTTGGCTCGCTTGCGGACATTTGGCTGGTACGTGCGCTTCATGATCGATCCGGTCTCCGGGGAATCCGCAGCATACCGGTGGTAGGGGGTAGCCGGCAAACGACAACCGTACACAAATCCGGGTCGCGGGCCCGCCTACACTTGTCCCCATCTGTGGACAAGCCTGTGGATAACCCTGTGAGCCGTTTATTTTTCCCGCAAACTGCGTAGATCAAAGGCACGTGTGTGGTTCCCCGGACCCCACCATCTTTGCTACCTTCGCGCTTCGACCGATGACAATTGTACCCCCGCATCCGACTGCAGATCAGCTCTGGAACGCAGTCGCCCACGAACTGCAACAGACGCTTGCAGGACCAACCTACTCCGCCTGGTTTGGTCGCGCTAGTGCGCGTCAGTTAACACCAGATGCGCTCGAACTGGAGGTGCCCAACGAGTTCGTGCGCACCTGGATTTCTGGCCATTTCATGGACCTTGTGCAGACGGCAGCCGCCACGGCCAATGGTGCGCCGCTGAGCGTGTCGATCGTCGTCGGGGATCAACCCAGCCAAGCGGCAGCGCCCGACGCAGCGGCGGCAGTGGTGGCCTCCCCTTGTGTGGCTACTACCCCCCCAACCCACACTACGGATGTCGCCCCGCCAACCCACGAGCGAACACCTCGCCGCGTCCTCCTCAATCACAACGCCACGTTCGACAGTTTTGTGATTGGGCCATCGAACCGCTTCGCCCACGCTGCGGCACTAGCGGTGGCCGAGGCACCAAGCCAGGCGTACAACCCACTCTTTATCCACGGTTCGACGGGGCTCGGCAAGACGCATTTACTGCATTCGATCGCGCACTACGTAACGACGGCAACTCCTCATCTGACGGCGTGCTACGTCACCTGCGAAGCCTTCACTAACGACTTTATTGAGGCGCTTCGCGAGAAGCGCATTGAGCAATTTAAGAGCCGCTACCGCAACTATAACGTGCTCCTCGTTGACGACATCCAGTTCTTGTCGGGGCGTGAAGGAATCCAAGAGGAGTTCTTCCACACCTTTAACACTCTGCACGAAGGCGGCAGCCAAATCGTTTTGGCATCGGACCGACCACCCCGCGAAATCACGCGCCTCGAAGATCGGTTGCGCTCGCGTTTCGAGTGGGGGTTGATGACAGATGTGCAACCACCCGATCTCGAAACGCGGATTGCGATATTGCGCAAGAAGGTATCGCGCGACGGCATCCCGGTCGACGATCCTGAAGTACTGGCTGCAATCGCGATGCGCGTACAAACCAACATTCGCGAATTAGAAGGTGCGCTGACCCGTGGTGTCGCATTCGCCACCCTCAACGACGAGCCCTTGACGGTGGAGTTGGTTCGCGACATCCTCAGCTCGCAATATCCTGAGGACTCTCGCCCCGTTACCGTCGAGAGTGTGCAGCGTGTTGTGGCTGAGTATTTCTCACTGTCCGTTGAGGACCTGCGTTCCGAACGTCGCACGCAGACCGTCGTGTTTCCACGCCAGATCGCGATGTACCTCAGCCGAGAATTGACCGACCTGTCATTGCCGCGTATTGGCAAGCTATTTGGTGGTCGCGATCACACCACAATCCACTACGGGCACAATAAGATCACTAAACATATAAAGGAAGATCGTTCTCTTTATAATTTAGTGCAGGAACTTACCGCCACAATTCGGCGGCTTGGCTAATGGTATTTGCTGGGGATAACCTGCGGGACAACTATCGGATAGCCTGTGCATTAGCGGGGAAACGATCCCCAACTTTGTCTACACACCCGCAGCGATCACTGGGCGCTGTGGACAACACTACAGATGCTCCCCGTATCATCCACAGCGCCACACCGCCGCTTTATCAACGTACATCACGGTTTGGCCAAGTTATCCCCCACATCCCCAACCCCTATGGTGACGATGAAGAGATTAAGGTTCTTATAATCACTACCACCATGAAAGCCCTGGCATGAAGATTCGTTGTAATCGAGAGCACCTTGCTGATCGTCTAGCGCAAGCTGCACGTGCGGCTTCAACGCGCGCCAATCTTCAGAGTGCTTCACATGTACGATTGACCGCAACCAGTGGCGAAACACCAGTCGAGCTTGCTGCCACTGATCTTGAGATGACGTTGCGCGTACCACTTGACGCAGACGTCATCGAACCCGGCGCAGTCTTACTCCCAGCGAAGATCACACCCGAGTTGATTCGGGCTCTCAATGGCGAACATGTTGAATTGTCCGCTGGAGACGATGGGCGTGTAGTAGTTACAGCAGGCTCCTCGACCTACACCCTTTACGGTCTTGCGGTCGACGAGTTCCCACAGTTGCCAGAGATCGACCACGAACACCTCTTCGAGACTGACTGTGCAACATTCGCGGATGTTGTTGGCCGTGTAAAGCGCGCCGCCTCACGCGATGAGAGCCGCCCAGTTTTGACCGGCGCACTGGTCCGTTTCGAGCAGGAGCGAATCCTGATGGCCGCAACCGATTCGTATCGTCTCGCCGTTGCCGAAGCACCACTCACGAAGGCGCCGCCCGAAACAGTAGAAGCGATCATTCCCGTTAAAGCGATGGAGGAAATCGTGCGTTTGGCGGGCTCCTCGAAGAACCCACTCAGTGTCTCAATTGGTGAGGGACTTGTGACATTCGGTATCGATGGTATCTGGCTCAGTGTGCGTCGCATTGAGGGGCAGTTTCCAAACTACGCAGCGCTCCGACCCGAAGGTATCGAGCACTCGATCACGATTGCCAAGGACGAGCTCCTCGAGGTTGTGCGCCGCGTCGGCATCGTCGTACGGCAAAACACGCCGGTGCGCGTCGAACTCTCGACCGGTACGTTGAGTCTCTCGGCACGCACAGCCGATGTCGCCGAAGGCGCCGAGGCGATTCCCGCCGCCTATGACGGTAGCGAGACGATTGAGATCGGATTCAACCACGAATTTCTTCGTGATGGTCTCGAAAGCGTGCCAGGCGATGAAGTCAAGCTCGGTCTAATATCCGCACTGCGGCCCGCTCTGATCGAGAGTGTTGACGGCTCGTTTTGGTACGTGATCATGCCGATCCGTATCTGATCGGTATGCGCATTCGCAGCCTGCGGGTGGCGGCCTTTCGGTGCCACACCCACGCGGAGCTGCAGCCTGTTGATGGGGTCACGGCGATCGTTGGCCCAAACGGCTCTGGCAAAACCTCGCTCCTCGAAGCCGCCCATCTAGCGGTCTGTGGAACCGGTTTGCGCCCGACTGCCGACGGCCGCATGATCCAGGAGGGGGCCAACGAATTGGGCGTCCGCCTCGAGGGCGATGCGGGAGGAGCACCCACAACGGTTCGCCTGCGCCTAACGAATGGCGCTCGACAGATCGAGCTGGATGGAGAAGATGTGAACGGGCGCGTGTTACGCGAGCGCTGGGCGGCAATCACCTTTATTCCAGACATGCTCGACCTGATCAAGCGGGGACCGGCAATCCGTCGTGTCGCGATGGACCAAGCAATCGAGCGTGCCTGGCCGCGCTTCGAAGAGCACGAACGCGCCTACCGCCAGGCGATGGAGCAACGGAATGCGGTGCTGCGCCGCATCCGCCGTCGCGAAGGGACTGAGGACGAATTGGACCCATGGGACCACCAGTTGGCCGAAACGGGAGCGCTCGTGATTGAGGCGCGGGCACGCCTGATTGAGCGCCTCGAACCGCTTTTTACGGAGCGTGTGTTGCTGCTCGGTTCGCCGTGTACTGCCACGCTGGCGTACACGCCATCACTCAGCGGAGATGCCTCCGACCTGCTCGCCGCACTCCGGAAACGGCGACGCCAAGATTGCGAACGCCAGACGACCGGTGTCGGCCCGCACCTCGATGATCTGATCGTGTTGCTCGACCAGCGCGAGGCGAGGCGCAGCGCATCGCAAGGCGAACAGCGCACATTAGTATTGGCCTTTCTGCTTGCGCAGGCCGCCCTCGTGGCGGCGACCCGCGGCGAGCGACCATTACTCCTACTCGACGACGTACTCTCGGAACTCGATCGGAATCGCCGTCAGCGTTTGATTGCAACAGCACGTAGCCACGGGCAGGTGTTGTTGACCGCGACGGGTGCTGACGGCGTTGACGAACTCGCCGATGATGTGCATGTGCTTGAGGCCCAAAAGTGACAGGGCGGCCCCGCGACCCCCGCGCCGCGTTACGTCTTCCCACCGCCATTAGTCGTGACATTCGGGGAGCCGTGCCAGCCGACCTCGGGCCCGTGCGGCGTGTGATGGAGGTCTGGGATGCAGCGGTCGGGGCGTCGCTTGCGCGCTTTGCACGACCCGCGCGACTGACCGCCGCCGGCGTGCTCACCGTGCACGCGGCAGATGCTAGTTGGGTACACGCGATCACGCTCGAGCAACGCACGATTTTGGCTCGACTTAACGAGCACTTAGCGGGCACTGGACCGACCGAGATGCGCGTCGAAATCGGCCCGGTAGATAGCCGCCCTGAGCCCATCGAGCGGGTGCCAACGACGATTCTCCCCGCCGCCCAGACGGCCGCCGCCGCGATGGTCGACGAGGTCAGCGACCCGCGCCTCAAAGCAGCCCTGCAGCGCGCCATTGGAAAATCACTCTCGCGCCCCTAAAGCCGGTAAAACACTGCACTTTCCGAGGGATCACTCTGGTAGTATTCGGGGTGTCTCCACCACCCGGTGAAGACCCGGAAAGAAGCCCTTGACCGACAACTACGACGCCAGCAACATCACCGTCCTAGAAGGCCTCGAGGCGGTGCGCCGGCGTCCAGGTATGTACATCGGTACGACGGGCCCACGCGGCCTGCACCACCTCGTCTGGGAGGTGCTTGACAACGGTGTCGACGAAGCCCTTGCGGGGCGTTGCGACGCGATCACGATTGCGCTCAACCCTGACGGCTCCGTGACCTGCCGTGACAATGGCGCGGGCATACCCGTCGAGATCATGCCCGAGCTAGGACTCTCCGCGGTCGAAGTTGTGCTCACGAAGCTTCATGCCGGCGGCAAGTTTGGTGGGGGGGGGTACAAGGTGTCGGGCGGCCTGCATGGCGTCGGCGTTTCTGTTGTCAACGCGCTCTCCGAAAAGCTCCACGTCGAAGTGCGCCGTGGCGGTTTCGTCTACAGCCAGGACTATGGCCGCGGCGATCCACTCAACACACTCACCAAAGGCGATGCCTACGAGGGGTCAACAGGCACCACGATTACCTTCCTACCGGATAGCGAGATTTTTGAGGAGATTCGCTTCGACGCGGATATACTCGGGCAGCGGATGCGCGAAATGGCCTTCCTAACGGCCGGCGTGTCCTTCACGCTCGAAGACCTACGCGGCGAAGGTGTCAGTGAGACGTGGCTGTACGAGGGGGGCATTAGCGAGTACGTGCGCTACCTCAACCAAGGACGAGAAGCTGTCCATCCCTCAATCGCCGAAGTCCGCACCCGCGACGAAGAAAGCGAAGTCGAAGTCGATGTCGCCCTGCAATGGAACGAGTCGTACCAGCCGTCCGTCTTCTCGTTTGCCAACGCGATCAACACACACGAAGGCGGCAGCCACCTTGTTGGCTTCCGCACCGCTCTCACCCGCGTTGTCAACACCTATGCACGCAGCGCCGGCTTTCTCAAGGAGAAAGACGAGAATCTGACGGGCGAAGATGTTGCCGAAGGGCTTGCCGCGGTCATCTCGATCCGGCTCCCCGAACCACAGTTCGAAGGACAGACCAAAACCAAACTCGGTAACCCCTCGGTGCGCGGCATCGTCGATTCGGCTGTCAACGGCGCGCTCGCAATGTTTTTTGAAGAACACCCCGTCGAAGCAAAAGCAATTGCAAACAAAGTGATCATGGCGGCCCGTGCCCGCACCGCCGCACGAAAGGCACGCGAGGCCGCTCGCAAAACCGCCTTCGGAAGCGGTGGTCTACCCGGCAAGCTGACCGACTGCGTCTCGACCGACCCAGCCAAATCCGAGCTCTACCTGGTCGAAGGCAACAGCGCAGGCGGCACGGCGGTCGACGCGCGTGACCGCGAATATCAGGCGATCCTGCCACTGCGCGGCAAGATCCTCAACGTCGAGAAAGCACGCATCGACAAAGTCTTTGCAAATACGGAAATCCAAGCAATGGTCGCCGCCATGGGCGTTGGTACCGGCGAAGGTATCGAGATCGAGAAGGCGCGCTACCACAAGCTGGTCCTGATGACCGACGCCGACGTTGATGGCGCCCACATTCGGACGCTGATTCTGACCTTCCTCTACCGTCATATGCGCGGCCTGATCGACGCGGGGTACGTCTACATTGCCCAGCCGCCGCTCTACCGCGTGCGGATCGGCAAAGAGCAGCTCTACCTCGGCAAGGACTCCGAGGTTGAAGACTTCGCAATCACGCAGCGGCTCTCACAGGTCACGCTCAGCGGAGCACAGGGGCCGATCGCATTGACCGGGGATCTTTATCGCGAGATCGTCCGCAGTGTGCGCGAACAAGAACAGATGTTCATTCGCCTGCGCGCCGAACACGGTGCGGCAGTCGCCGACCTAGCGCGCCTGCCAGCGCTCCTGATCGCAGATCTCGACAGCGAGGCCGTTGGCGCCTGGTTCGAGCAGGGTGGAGCGAACGACGAAACACACGAAGTCGAAGTTGTTGCCGACGACACCCAGGGCGATTCGCTGCTGATCCGGCGGACTGAACGCAAAACTGGTGCTGTCGAAACGATTGGACTGCCCCTCTCGGTCTTCCGCAGTACGTACTACGAAGGCCTCCGTCGCGTGCGTCAACGCATGCAAGAAACACTCGGCGCTGGTCCCTTTGTGATCGCGCACGGCCGCAAGGAAATGCCGGCCGAAGACTACGTCGGTGTTCGTCAACAGGTACTCAACCTCTGTCGAGACGGGCTTGAAATAAGCCGCTTCAAAGGCCTCGGCGAGATGAATGCCGGGCAACTACGCGAGACCGCGATGGCTCCACAGAGCCGCACGCTTCTGCAGGTCACGATGGAGAGCGCAGCCGAAGCCGACGCCATCTTCATCACGTTGATGGGCGACCAGGTCGAGGACCGGCGCGCCTTTATCGAATCCCACGCGCGAGAAGTGCAGGGCATCGATGTCTGAGAACGAGACTCCGATCGACGATTTTGCTGGCAGCGTCGAGCCGCGCGAGCTCGCCGATGAGATGCGCACGTCGTATCTCGATTATGCAATGAGCGTCATCGTCGGCCGGGCACTGCCCGACGTCCGTGACGGACTCAAGCCAGTCCACCGCCGCGTGCTCTATGCGATGGACGAGCTCGGATTGCAGCCATCGCGACCGCACGTCAAATGCGCGAAAGTCGTCGGCGAGACGATGGGCACGTACCATCCGCACGGCGACCAGGCGATCTACGACACCTTGGTGCGCATGGCGCAGAAATTCTCGTCGCGCGCCGTACTGGTCGACGGGCAAGGCAACTTCGGTAACGTCGACGGCTTCTCTGCCGCCGCCATGCGCTACACGGAGTGCCGATTGTCGCGCATTGCCGTACAGATGCTGCGCGACATCGATGCAGACACGGTCGACTTCGGCCCGAACTACGACAACTCGCGCGAGCAACCACTGGTCCTGCCGGCCCGCTTCCCGAACCTCCTCGTCAACGGCTCGTCGGGTATCGCCGTGGGCATGGCAACCAACATTCCGCCGCACAACCTCGGCGAAGCAATCAACGCCACGATCGCAATGATCCGAGACCCCGAGATTAGCCTCGAGGGACTCATGGCGCACATGCCGGGTCCCGACTTTCCGACCGGCGGAGTGATCATGGGACACGCCGGGATCCGCGCGGCCTACGCCACCGGGCGCGGCAAGGTGCGCCTACGGGCCCGGACCGACATCGAAGAGTTGGCGAATGGCAAGAGCGCGATCGTCGTGACAGAACTCCCCTTCACGGTCAAGAAGGGCGGCGACGATGGCGTCATTGCCAAGATCGCCGAACTCGCCTTGGCGAAGGTCGTGCCTGAGATTTCCGACGTCAAAGATCATTCGTCCGATGCGGGCATGCGCATCGTCATCGAACTCAAGAAAAACGCTGTGGCAACGGTTGTCCTGAACAAGCTCTACAAGCACACCCAACTGCAATACACCTTTGGCTGCAACATGGTTTCGCTGGTCGACGGCGTGCCACGCACCCTTGGGGTACACGACATGTTGCGGCACTACATTGCGCACCAGCGCGATGTCATCGTCCGCCGCACCAAGTTCCAACTCGACCGCGCCGAGCGCCGCTGTCACGTACTCGATGGGTACCTGATCGCACTGACCAACCTCGACGCGGTGATCCAACTAATCCGCAACTCGAAAGATCCCGAAGAGGCCCGCCAAAACCTCCAATCCGAATTCGGCATGTCCGAAGTGCAAGCGCAGGCCATCATTGATCTGCGACTCGGCCGACTGACCGGGCTTGAGCAGGATGCAATTCGCGCCGAGCACGCAGAGCTGACCGCTAAGATCGCCGAACTGCGCAGCATCCTGGCGGACGAGAGCCGCGTCTCGGAAGTAATCATCGAAGAGCTCGAAGCGATCCGCGACGAGTATGCCGATGATCGACGCAGCGAAATCAGTGCCGTCGAGGGCGAGATCGACATGGAAGAACTGATTGCCGACGAGGAGATGGTGATCACGATCACTAACGGCGGCTATATCAAGCGGCTACCCGTCGACACCTATCGCGCGCAGCGCCGTGGCGGTGTCGGAGTACGAGGCATGCAGACCAAAGAAGACGATTGGATCGAGCATCTGATCACCGCTTCGACGCACGACTACGTGCTGTTCTTTACCTCGTTTGGCAAGGTCTACCGCGCCAAGGCATACACGCTGCCAATCGGCACACGCGACTCGAAGGGCCGTGCGCTCGTCAACGTGTTGCCGCTGCGTGAGGGCGAGCGCGTGATGGCCGCCTTCCAGACGCGTGACTATACGGAAGGTAAGTATCTCGTTTTCGGCACCCGCAAGGGCACCGTCAAGAAGACGGAGTTTTTGGCGTACAACACGATTCTCAAGAGCGACGGAATCATCGCGCTCAAGCTGCGTGAAGGCGACGAGCTCGTCGACGTGCGCTTGACCGATGGTGAGGACCGCATTCTGATGATCTCCAAGGGTGGGCAGGCCGCACTCTTCTCCGAGCAGAAGGTGCGTTCGATGGGACGCTCAACCGCCGGCCTGATCGGCATGCGCCTGCGCGGCGACGATGAGGTAATCGCTCTGAGGGTCCCACAAGACGACGATTCTGTGCTGGTGATCACCGAAGGCGGCTACGGCAAGCGCACGCCGATCTCCGAGTACCGCGAAACCGGGCGAGGCGCCAAAGGTGTACGCACGATTGCAGCTAAGGCAGAAGCCGATCGCGGCCCACTTGTGGCGGCACATTGCGTAACGGGTGAGGAAGACCTGATTGTGACGACCGCGAGTGGCATCGTGACCCGCATGCCAGTTGGTGAGGTACGCGAGATGAGTCGCTCCACCTCTGGTGTCCGGATCCAACGGATTCGTGGCGAAGAAGACCGGGTTTCCTCGTGCGCCATCGTCCCGGCCGAAGAAGAACTCGACGAGGCGGGGGCAGCGATTGCCGCGGAGGGCGAGGCGGTTGGGCCCGAGACCGCGCCAGAAACCACCGCGGAGAGTGTCGACGAGGCCGCTGATGCGCTCGAGGGTGCGAAGGCCGCCGAGGCCGCCGACGATACTGCTGATCCACTCGAGGACGCCGACGACGCGTAGTAGTCCCGCGCCCTGGTTCGCGCCGAAAAGGGGTGTTAAACTGCGCCTATGTTGAGGGTGCGCAAACGAGGACTTGTGATTGTGGCACTCCTCGTTACCGCAGCGGCGATGGGTGCCGCCTGCGGGGGCTCGTCGCCGGATGTCACGACGACCGTTCCTGTCACGGTCACTGCAACGGAGACGGCAACCGCAACAGTGACGACTACGACTGCCGCGGCAACAACGGAAGCCACGGGGAAAACGATCTATAACGAGCAGAACACGACGGTGGATGTGGCGACGGGCGATTCGTTTACGATCGAGTTGCCCGTTAATCCGAGCACGGGGTACGCCTGGGTGGCCTCCCCCCCGATGGGGTATGTCCAGGTGTCGAACGAGATCGTGCCACTGCCGGCTGACGCAGCGGTTGGCGCGCCGACGGTCGAACGGTGGGTCTTCAGTGCGGATACACCCGGCACCGGCAACATCACGTTCGACCTCTATCCGCCTGGCTCAGGCAAGAAGTCCGAGCAGACGGTGGACTTCACCGTCAACGCCAGCTAGGCAATTTCGTGGTGGGGTCTTGACTGAACAAAGGGGTCTGACCCTTTTGTTCAGTTCGATGAGGCGGGGGCAGCGATTGCCGCGGAGGGCGAGGCGGTTGGGCCCGAGACCGCGCCAGAAACCACCGCGGAGAGTGTCGACGAGGCCGCAGGCGACGCGTAGTAGTCCCGCACCCTAGGTTGCGCTGGAGGGGATGCTAGGCTAGGCCTATGTTGAAAATGCGCAGACAAGGACTTGTGGTTGTGGCACTTCTCGTTGCGGCGGCGCTGGGTGCCGCCTGTGGGGGCTCGTCGACGGATGTCACAACGGCCGCCACGGGGAAGACGATTTACACCGAGCAGAACACGACGGTGGATGTGGCGACGGGCGATTCGTTTACGATCGAGTTGCCCGTTAATCCGAGCACGGGGTACGCCTGGGTGGCGTCCCCCCCGATGGGGTATGTCCAGGTGTCGCACGAGATCGTGCCACTGCCGGCTGACGCAGCGGTTGGCGCGTCGACGGTCGAACGGTGGGTCTTCAGTGCGGATACGTCCGGTACCGGCAACATCACGTTTGATCTCTATCCGCCTGGCTCAGGCAAGAAGTCCGAGCAGACGGTGGACTTCACCGTCAACGCCAGCTAGGCGATTTCTTGGTGGGGTCTTGACTGAACAAAGGGGTCTGACCCCTTTGTTCAGTCAAGACCCCACCAAGAAATAGTTACTCCCAAGTACCGGGGGGAAAGTGACCAACCTCCCAGATGTGCCCATCGGGGTCGCAAAGAAACAGGATACGGGGGCCCGAAGGCTTGTCTTCGGCTGGCACCAACACGCGCACACCCGCCTGTTCGGCTCGTTCTTGGCAGGCGTCAACAGCCTCGGCTGTTGGCATCGCGATCGCGAGCGTAATCGGACCCGGTGCGCGGGGAGTGTTTTGGATACGCGTCTCGGCTTCGAGGACCTCTGCTTTGATCAGATCTAAATACAAGTTTTCGAGGCGAAAACGCGCCAGAATTGCGTTCTGGCTGAGCTTGATAAAACCAAAAACCTGCTCGTAGAAGTGGACGGCGGCAGGAAAATCGTGCACCGCAAGGGTGATCGAATCGATTCGGCTGGGGACAACGGTCACTGTGGGCATCTCCAAGACGGCGCTGGGGTTTCGTGATGGGTTCATGACTGGACAAAGGGGTCAGACCCCTTTGTCCAGTTAGGACTTTAGCGGACGCCGTTTGTGCGCACAGACTGGACAAAGGGGTCTGACCCCTTTGTCCAGTCATGAACCCATCACATTCGACTTCTAGCCACCGGGCTCAGACCAGCAGTCCGAGCGTGCCGTGGACTTCACCGTCAACGCAACTAGGCGGTTTCGTGGTGGGGGGCGGACCTCACATCCGCGTGGTTGTGGCGTCCGCCCCCCACCACGAAATCCCTACTCGTCGAGCACCCGCTCCACCTCGCCCGCCGAGAAGGCCTGTGTCGAACCATCTGCGATACGCAGCAATAGCCGCCCCTTCGGATCGACACCGGCGGCGACACCCGCCAGCGTACGCGTGCCAACCCGGAGGGTAATGGCGTGGCCGCGGAGGCCATCGAGTGCGTGATAGCGATCGAGCACACCAGCAAAGCCGGTTGCATCGAACTCCAGCAGTGCATGATCGAGTGCGGCGGCAATCGTGCTCAACAATTGGACGCGATCGACCTCGCCCGCACCCTCCAACAGGAGCGATGTCGCCGGTAGGCGATCGGTTGGGGGTAGTTCGTCGGCAGTCAAGTTCGCGTTAACGCCAATGCCGATGATCGCCAAGGCCTGACCACTCGGAGGCGTCACAAGCTCGACGAGGATCCCTGCAACCTTCGCGCCCCCCACGACAAGATCGTTCGGCCAACGAAGGCGCGTGGCGACGGGCAACGACTCGCAGACGGCGACGCCGACCACCAGCGACAGCGTGCTGAGCTCTGCGAGCGGCCGCACCGGCCGAGCGAGATACGAGAACATCAACGCCTTGCCTGGCGTATCCACCCAGCTGCGACCGCGGCGGCCACGCCCAGCAGTCTGATGGTCCGTGACGGCAACGGTGCCCGCGGGAGCCCCGGCGAGAGCTTCCTCACGCACGATGTCCTGCGTCGACGGGCAATGCACGCGGGTGATTACATTGCGACCGCCGGACGGCTGGAGTTTCTTGGCGTCCACGCGGCTACGATACCGGCGTGAGAGTTGGCCCGCGTACCTCGATTCCCTGGAGCTTGCGATGACCGCGCTTGACCGAGACGCCATCCAAACGATTATTCCGCACCGGGACCCGTTCCTCTTTGTCGACGAGATCGTCGAACTCGAGCCCGGCGTGCGTGCCCATGGAACGTGGACGATTACCGGTGACGAGTGGTTCCTCCAAGGGCATTTCCCCGCCAATCCGATCGTGCCAGGGGTGATTATGGTCGAGGCATCCGCACAAGTCGCAGCGGTGTGCGCATTGACGCATCCCGATCATCAGGGCAAGTTTGGCGTCTTTGCTGGCATTGATGACGTGCGCTTTCGGCGTATCGTGCGCCCTGGCGATCTGCTCGACATGGTCATTGACGTCGATCGCTTGCGTGGTCGAATAGGGCGCGTGCGTGCCACGGTTACCGTTGGCGGTGAGCCGGCGGTCGAAGGCGTGCTGACGTTTGGCCTGCTTGAGGAGCCCCCCACGTGATCGGCGTGGTTGAGAGCGATCTCGCGATTATCGCGGTTGGTGCTGCGGTTCCCGAGCGGGTCCTCACAAATGACGAGATCTCCCTACGAGTCGACACGGATGACGCGTGGATCCAAGAACGCACGGGCATTCGCGAGCGGCGGATTGCTGCGGACGACCAAACAGTCACATCGCTCGCAATCATCGCGGCACGACAGGCGATTGAGCGGGCCGACATCGCACCCGCCGAGATCGATCTGATCCTCGCCGCCACCGCCTCGCCCGAACGATCATTTCCTTCGATAGCAGCCCTCGTTGCAGACGATATTGGTGCACACAGCGCGGGCGCTGTTGACATGCTCGCCGCCTGCGCTGGGTTTGCGTACGCCCTCGGCCACGCCGTTGCGCAGATCAATGCGGGGCTTGCCACGACGGTGATGGTGATTGGCACCGAAGTGCTATCGCGGATTACCGACTGGGACGATCGTGGTACCTGCATCCTGTTTGGCGATGGCGCCGGAGCGATCATCATTCGAGCGGGTGCCGCCCCAACCACCGAGAAGATCGTTGTCGAACTCGGCGTCGATGGGTCGAAGGGCGGTGACCTCGTTGGCGATCTCACACCACGCAATGGAGCGCCGGTCGACAAGTGCATCCGCATGAATGGCAATGCCGTCTATCGCTTCGCCACGCAGATAATCGTCGACTCGACACAGCGGGTACTCGAGGCCGGTGGCATGACACAGGACGACGTCGACCTGTTTATCCCGCACCAGGCGAACCTGCGCATCATCGAGAGTGGTCTGACGCGACTCGGTTTCCCCATCGAACGCGTCGTGATTACCCTCGACCAGTACGGCAACACGTCGTCTGCTTCGATTCCGATGTGCCTTGATTACGCCTGGCGCACGGGCCGTTTGCAGCCAGGACAACGGCTCCTCGTAATGGGTCTGGGTGGCGGCCTCGCCTGGGGCACGTGTCTGATTCGATGGATGGGAGCACCCGCATGAACACTGCGCTCTGTTTTCCTGGCCAGGGGTCGCAAACCGTCGGCATGGGCGTGGCCTTTGCCGACGCGTCGCCGGCAGCTGCCGCAGTCTTTGTCGAGGCCTCCGAGGCGTTTGGTGAGGACCTCCTCGAGCTTTGTCGGATAGGGCCACAAGAGCGACTCAACCAGACAGAGATCACCCAGCCAGCGTTGACCACAGCGTCTGTGGCTTGTTTGGCTGCGGTGCGCGAGGCGGGTATTGGCGGGGATGTCGCGATCGGACACTCGGCGGGTGAATACGCAGCACTCGTCGCAGCAGGCGTTATCGGCGTCGCGGACGCGGTTCGCCTGACGCAGGCGCGCGGTATCGCGACGGCGGCAGCCGCACAGCGAGCGCCCGGCGCAATGGCGGCCGTCCTCGGGCTCGAGGACGCTCAGGTCGAGGTGCTCTGCGCTGGCATTGACGGCGTTTGGGTCGCAAACTACAACTGCCCGGGGCAGGTTGTGGTGTCCGGACAGAACGAGGCGGTCGACGCGTTAATTAGCGCAGCTACGGAGGCGGGAGCACGCCGCGCGCTACGGCTGTCTGTCTCTGGCGCGTTTCACTCGCCGCTGACGGCTACCGCTGCCGACGATCTTCGTCCGGCTCTGGAGGCCACGAACTTTGCACCGCCGACAATCGGCTTTTTTTCGACTGTCACCTGCCAACTCGAGGACGAGGCCGATCTTGTCAAGATTCTTACTCAACAACTGGGGGCACCGGTACGCTTTACACAGGCGGTGCAATCGCTCGCCCAGCAGGGCATCACCCAATGCGTGGAGATCGGCCCAGGTGGTGTGTTGACGGGCCTGATTCGTCGAATCGATCGAAATCTGACAGCCCTCTCGATCAGTGATCCCGAGGGTCTCGCTAAGGCACAGGAGGTGCTCAACCATGACTGACGGACCACTCGCAGGACGCGTCACGCTCGTGACCGGGGGTTCGCGCGGCATTGGTGCAGCGATCTCCAGACAGCTAGCCGCTGCTGGCGCAAAGGTCGGAGTCAACTACACGGCCAATCAAGAGGCAGCCGACGCGGTGGTCGCGGCGATCGTCGCGGCGGGCGGCGAGGCGGTGGCGATTGCTGGCGATGTCAGCGACCCGGAGGCCGCCGGCGCGATGGTTGATGCGACCGAGGAGGCTTTCGGCGATGACCTCTGGAACCTTGTTGCCAATGCAGGGATTACCCGCGACAACCTGATCTCGCGCATCACGCCCGAGGATTGGGATCGTGTGATCGACGTTAATCTCGGTGGCACCTTCCATGTCGCGCGAGCCGCATCTCGTAAAATGCTCCGTAAAAAGCGTGGCAGTATCGTTACGATGTCGAGCGTGGTTGGCCTGCACGGCAATCTCGGGCAGACGAACTACGCGGCCTCGAAGGGTGGCGTGATCGCCCTTACGAAGGCGCTCGCCAAAGAGCTCGGTTCGCGGGGCATTCGTGTCAACTGCGTGGCTCCAGGCTACATCTCGACCGAGCTGACGGATGTGCTCAACGACGATATTCGCGGCCTCCTGCTCGAGCAGACGCCGCTTGGACGGCTTGGTGAGCCCGATGATATTGCGAGAACAGTGCGCTTTCTCTTGTCGGACGATGCCGCATTCATAACGGGTGCGGTGCTGTCGGTCGACGGCGGACTGGGGATGTAGTCCCAAAATGCGTCGCGTCGTCATTACCGGCCTCGGCACTGTCAACCCGCTGGCAAACGATGTCGCTGGGCTCGATGCGGCGTTGCGCGTGGGTAAGCCTGGCGGTGGTTTGATCACATCGTTTGATGTTTCGGACAGTCCCGTCAAGATCGGATGCGAAGTCAAGAACTTCGATCCCGAATTGGTTATGGATAAGCGTGCGGTTCGACGAACGAGCCGGTTTATCCATCTCGCGGTCGCGGCGGCCCGCGAAGCCGTCGATAGTTCGGGGCTCGACATCCACGCGGAGGCCGATCGCGTCGGCACGTCGATTGCCAGTGGCGTTGGTGGGATGGATGCACAACTGGTCGCCCATACCCACTATTTGGAGAAGGGCATCGAGCGCTTTTCGCCGTTTTGGACGCCAGCTATCATCCCCAATATGGGGGCGGGTTACGTCTCGATGGAGTTCGGGACGCGCGGACCGCTGGCCTCTTCGAGCACGGCCTGCGCGGCCTCGTCGATGGCGATTGGCGACGCGATGATGTACATCCGCGCCGGCATGGCGGACGCAATGCTGGCAGGCGGATCCGAGTGTGGTGTCATCCCGGTTGGGATGGGAGGCTTCCACGGTATGCGCGCGCTTTCGACACGGAATGACGACCCGGCGGGGGCGAGCCGACCATTCGACGCGACCCGCGACGGAATCGTGCTTGCCGAGGGCGCGACCGTGCTCGTACTCGAGGCGCTCGAGCACGCACAGGCGCGCGGTGCCAACATCCTGGCGGAGGTCACCGGTTACGGGCTCTCGTCCGATGCGCTTCACGTCACCGAGCCCGACCCGACGGGCGAGAACCCCGCGCGAGCTATTACGAATGCGTTGAGTGACGCGGGCCGATCGATTGACGAGGTTGAGTACATCAATGCGCACGGTACGTCGACTCCTGTCGGCGATGCCGCCGAGACGCGCGTGCTCAAGCGGGTCTTTGGTGAGCGGGCGAAGAGTATTCCAGTGTCTTCGACCAAGTCGATGACGGGCCACATGCTCGGCGCTACGGGAGCAACGGAGGCTGCTATCTGCGTACTGGCAATGCGCGGCGGCTTCTTGCCGCCGACGATCAACCTGCACCACCCCGATCCTGAGTGCGATCTCGATTATGTGCCGAACGTGATGCGCGAGCAATCCACGAGTATTGCGATTTCGAATGGCTTTGGCTTCGGCGGTCACAACGCGTGCCTCGTCCTAGAACGCTTCGATGAGCGGCGGGGCTGATGACTCCCATCGAGGTTGATGTTGAGAAGCCAGCCGGCGACGATAGTGGCGGTCGCCGCCACCCGAACACCTGTCCGGCATGCCGTTCGCACTACCGCGACGACGAGTTGCGGCATGCGCTGCGTGTCTGTGCCCAGTGTGGCCACCATTTTGCGGTCGGCGCCATGGAGCGGATCGATCAGATCGTTGATCCAGGATCGTTCATCGAAATCGGTGCCGACCTGCGCTCTGCTGACCCACTCGCGTTCGTTGATCTGCGGCCGTACACGGACCGCCTGCTGGATGCCGAACTCGCAACCGGGCTTGGAGATTCGCTGGTCGCTGGTAGCGGCCAGATTGTGGGGCGACCGACCGCGCTCGCCGTGATGGATTTTGCCTTTATGGGAGGCTCGATGGGTAGCGTCATGGGCGAACGGTTCTGTCTCGCTACAGACCTCGCCGTTGCTCAGCGCGTGCCACTGATCAGCGTTACCGCTTCGGGCGGTGCGCGGATGCAGGAGAACATCCTGGCCTTGATGCAGATGGCCAAAACCGTGGGTGCGGTCGATAGCCTGCGCGAGGTTGGCGTCCCCTACATCTCCATACTCGCGCATCCGACGACGGGTGGCGTGATTGCCTCATTCGCGTCACTTGGCGATATCGTGCTCGCCGAACCGGGCGCACTGCTCTCGTTTGCTGGGCCACGTGTCGTCGAGCAGACGACCGGCGAGAAGACGGCGGCCGACTTCGGGCGCGCCGAGTCGAACCTGCGGCTCGGTCAGCTTGACGCAGTCGTCCCGAGGCGCGAGTTGCGAGGTGAGCTCGCCAAACTGCTGATGCTGTTCTCGCCCACCGAGGAGGAGCCGACGGGCGATCATGAGGCACCACTGATTATCGATGTTGCGGAGAACCCTGTCGAGCGGATACTCGGCCGTTTGGGATTGGGGCGCAAGCGTGGTTAGGGTCAGCGAAGAGGTGCGCCGACTGCGCAAGCGCTTTGAGGCGCGCGCCGAGGAATCGCATATCTGGGACGCCGTCCAACTGGCCCGGCATCCGGACCGCCCGTACACCCTGGACTACGTCGAGCAGCTCTTTACGGATGCTTTCGAATTGCGTGGCGATCGCGCCTTCTCGGATGACGAGGCGATGATCACGATGATGGCGCGGTATCACGGGCAGACAGTTATTGCGATCGGGCACCAGAAGGGGCGCGACCTGGCGGAGCGCACACGCCGTATGTTCGGCATGCCGCACCCGGAGGGATATCGGAAGGCGATTCGTGCCGTCGAACTGGCCGAGCGTTTCGGCTACCCCATCCTCAGTTTTATCGACACGCCAGGCGCCTACCCGGGCGTCAACGCAGAAGAGCGTGGTCAGGCGGGGATGATTGCGCGCTCTGTGCTCGCCTTCTGTCAGGCGAGCGTGCCGATCATTGCGACGGTGATCGGCGAGGGCGGGTCGGGAGGCGCGTTGGCGATCGCCGTTGGTGACCGCGTGCTGATGCAGGAAAACGCGATTTATAGCGTGATCTCGCCCGAGGGCTGTGCGGCGATCCTCTGGAAGGATGCGGGGCAGGCCAAGAAGGCAGCCTACGCGTTTCGTCCGACGGCGCGTGCGTGTCTCGACCTTGGCGTGATCGACCAGATTGTCGACGAACCGAGTGGTGGCGCGCATACCGATGCCGCCGCCGCTGCGCAATTGCTCGACGAGGCGATCCGGCAGGCACTCTTGGAGGCCGAGCAGATTCCCGTTGCCCAGCGGCGGGCCGCTCGCCGGGCGAAGTTTCGAGCAATGGGCGTCTGGGGTGTCGTCGACGATCACGCACCAAGCGACTGATTTAGGGTCGCAGTGGAAATGCCCGGCCAGCAAGGCCAAGGATGCTCTGAGCCGTCACCCAGACAGGGGTAATGCGCAGCCCGCGCTGGTAGGCGATTGCACCAGTCCTGCCCTGAAGACCCCCAAGGTACTCGACGGCTTTGGGATCGCGCTGTCCCACCGCGGCGAGCGCCTGTAACACCCAGGCTGTCGTTTGTGCGTCGGGCGGCGAGCCAACGGCGTGTGCGTAGCCGCCACCGCTGCGGAACCGACGTAATGCGCGCAGGGCGCGGCGGATTGCCGGATCGTTCGGCGAGACACCAGCGACGCGAGCCGCACTGATCCCCGAGGCGGTCAGATTCGAGTCGCCGGCTCCACCCCGACTGACAGGCCAAAGGCCATGGCGGTTCTGGTCGGCGAGCAGGCTGCGACGCACAGCAGCGGGTATCGGCATGCCGGCAGCGCGTAACGCAAGGATGCCGAACTGGTTGGAGGCGACAGTGGAGCCGATCCGGCCACTCTTCTGCGCACGCAGGATCACCGCGACTAGGTCGCGACCACCAACAGCACGCGGGTTGCCTCCAGCCGCCACGATCGCGAGCGTGGCGAGTTCGACGTCGGTCAGTTGTGTCAGCGATCTTGCGTGGCGCACGATGCACGTAGTGGGTGCATCGCGACCCGCAGCGACCAGACCGAGCACCGCCCAAGCGGTCAGGTTGACGCTCGCCGATCCACCTGGCTCACGCGCACAGCCTTGGCTGTCGAACTGCTGCGCGAGATACGTGCCCGCGAGCGGCACGCTAGCGGCATGAACTGGCGCAACGAGTGTGAGCGATACCAGCAGTGCGAGCAGGGTGGCGCGGATCACTCTGGGTCCTCAGTAAGCGGGAGCCAGCGTCCGCGCACGCGTCGGGCGCTGCGCTCCAAGAGGCCGATCAGGGGGATGCCCGCAAGCGCGAGCAGGATCACATTCGTCAACGCATGCCCGATGTCAAATGGTATGGCTCGCGCGTGCACGGCGACGAAAGCGGTCATCGTCAAAGCGGGGCCGAACGCTGCCAATTGCCACAGATCCATACCAAAACCAAAAGCCAATCCCCAGAGGCCACCAAACACCAGGAGTGCTGTCTTGTTACGACGCAACAGTGGCGCGAGCCAGCCCGCGCTCGCACCCGCTAAACCCCACAGCAGCATCTGCCACGGCGTCCATGGTCCCTGTCCGAGGAACGTGTTCGATAGCAAGGCTGCGCCCGCACCAACAGCCGCACCGGCGCGAGGGCCAAGCGCGATACCCGTCACGATCGCAATCGCCGTGACGGGTTGCGCGCTCGGAACTGCGGCGAAGACGATACGGCCAGCAGTCGCCGCGGCGATCAGCACCGCCACGAGACCAAGTTCGCGGGCACCGCCACGACCACGCTCATAGACCAGTAAGCCAATCAGCAGGACGAGCAGACCGCCGACAGCAATCATTGCGCTGGCACTCATACGAGTACTCCAATGCTGAGGCATCCGTCGACGAGTTCCCAGCGGTCCTCGGCACAGGCACGCGCCAAATCGAGGTCGTGGGTTGCCACGAGTGCCGCACCACCACGTGCAGCATGGGCGCGGAGACTCTTGACTAGTGCGGCCCGGTGCGGAAGATCCATACCGCGTGTCGGTTCGTCGAGCAGCAGGACGTCGGGCGCTAGCGCTAGGGCCGCAGCAATGGCGACACGCTCGCGCTCGCCGACCGAACAGTCGCGAGGGTTGCGTGCAGCGAGGTGACGCAGGTCGAGTTCGTCCAGCAGCGCGTCGGCGGCGACAAGATCCCGTCCGAGCCTACGCGGACCAAGCAGGACCTCATCGCGGATCGTCTCGCAGAGGAGGGAGCGGCCCGGATCTTGTGGGACGAAAGCCACGAGAGGCACGCGTAACTCGGGCGGTATCGTCGTGATGTCTCGACCATGCAGATGCACGGTGCCGGCTGCTGCTGGCTCGAGGCCCGCGAGCGTACGCAGCAGGGTGCTCTTGCCGCCACCGTTCTTCCCCAGTAGTGCTGCGATGCGCCCCGCACCCAGTACCGCCGTGGCCTCGCGGACAATCGTGGTGTCACCCCGAGCAGCAGCGAGACGATCGAGTGTGAGTAGTGGGGAGCCGGTGCGCTCAGTGCAGGCAGCGAGCGGTGGCAGTGGCGGGTGGGTGACCGCAGTGCAGAGAACCCCCTGCTGCAACCCGACCACGCGATCGGTGAGGTGGCCAACCCGATCGTGGCGATGCTCGGCAATCACAATCGCGAGACCGACGTCTGCCAGCCGGCGCAACTCGCCGACGAGCTCGCAGGCAGTGTCGTCATCGAGTTGCGCCGTAGGCTCGTCGAGGAGCAGCACGGATGGTTCTGGAGCGAGCACTGCAGCGAGCGCAACTCGTTGGCGCTCGCCAGCGGACAGCTGGTGGATACGGCGACCAATCAGATGCTCTGCGCGCACGCGACCAAGCGCACGGCGCGCTGCGGGCAGGATCTGATCCGCAGCCATGCCGTGGCATTGGAGGCTAAAAGCCACGTCGCGAAGCGGCTCGGCCATCACCATTTGGGTCTCAGCATCTTGGAAGAGGAAGCCCGCTTGCTGTGCGATACGTGCTGGCTCAACGGTGCGCAGATCAAGCTGTGCGACAGCAGCACTCCCGCCTGCCTGACCGCCATGAAAGGCTGGAGCCAGTCCGGCGAGTACCCGCAAGAGCGTCGACTTGCCACTGCCCGAGGCGCCTTCGAGCAGGACAATCTCGCCCGCAGAAACATGCAGCGTCACATTCGAGAGCGACCATGGTGCGTCCGGGGCGTAGCGGAAAAAGAGCCCGTCGGTGACGATCGCGGTCATCGTGACGACCGCAGTACAGCTGCAGCGACGAGACTGGTACACAGCGTGCCCACTGCCAGTCCGATTGCCAATGGGGTAAAGATAGGGCCTGCTGTTGGGTAGATCTCGAAGGGTGCAAGGCCGACGATGAGTGCAACCGCGATCGCTAGGCCGAGCGAGCCGCAAGCCAATCCGGCCTGTTCACTCGGGCGTAGCGGTGTCTCTGGCAGCCGCGTCAAACGGGTGCCGCCATAGCCGCGCGCGACCATTGCCTCCGAGATATCGACACCGCGTTCGAGACTCGATGCGACAAGCGGTTCGATCAACAGGGAACCTTGGCGAATCGCAGCTCGCCGGCCGTTGGCTGGACCCAAGCCGCGAAGCTGTAGCGTCTCGCGTAGCCCGACCGCATCGCGACGCAAGGTCGGGGCGAGCCGAGCCGCTAGTGCCACCGTCAAGGCCGAGCGCGGCACGATGCGACTCGCCAATGCCTGCGTGCGGTCGGGATCAGCAAGACGCAGGAACGCGCTCGTGGCCAGAATCGCGGTGGCAAGACGCGCACCCGCAACGAGGCCGTAGAGAACCTCCTCGCTCGTAATCTCGAAGTCGATCAGAAAGAAGGTTGGGCCGGCGAATAGGACATGGTCGCCTTCGACGGCGACGAACGGGTTGAGGATTGCAATGAAGAGCCCAGAAACGAGCGCAACACGCAACATCAGACGATGCGGTGGAGGGGCCGCGCCGTACAGTGCGAACGATCCGATCAGCGCGGCAGCGACAATCAGCGGCTGGGCTGTGGCGAGCGCGATAGCAATCAGGGCGAGTGCACAGAGGAGTGGCGGGAGCGGCGCTCTCATGGCGTCAAGCCGCGGCCGCCTTGGCAGACGATGGCACCGCTCGCATCAAGGCAGATTGCAGTTGCATTACGCACGATCGAGGGCTGCTGGACCAAGACCTGTGCGGCCCGCGAAGCGTCCTCGGCTGTGACGCCGGCGATAATGATCACGGGGGGGTCGGTCGCTGAGAAACCGTCCGTCGTTGCCACCACAACCGCCGTCGCGGCCTCAACGCGCAGTGCGCGGCCGGTCCCGGCATCCCAGACCTGTACATGGCCCTGGCGATTGATCCACGCAGTCAGGCCAGCAGCCGTTGGGTCGGCGACTGCGGCCTGCCAGGTTGGATCGCGTTGGAGCAGCACCGCGTTCGCGCCAACAATGGCGCGCGCACCCGTCAGGCCGGCAGGAGTGGTGACGGTTGCACCGGCCACCTGCAGTGCCATGGCCAGTGGTGGATCCGCCGAGACGGCGGGAGCCGTTCCATCGATGCCACGCGTTAAGGGCATTGGCCAGCTGGCGATAACTGCAGGGATGCGCACGCGACCCGACCAGCGATGGAGGTCCCACCAGACTGCGTCGTGCCGCGTCACGCGAATATCCGCGCCACCCACACCGGACTCAATGCCGTTGACCCAAAAGATCCAGTCACGCGCCCCATCGCCTGCTTGTCCGGCAATGCTCGCGACGTAGCGCCCACCGTACGTCGTGGTGATTGTGGCAACCGCACGCGTCGCAGCAATTACCGTGCCCGGACTGCCGTTGCCACGCGTTATCTCGGTTGCTCCCCAATCGGCCGTGACAGCGATACGGACCCCCGGCGAACCAGTCGCCGGGGGTGCCGATTTCGATGTGCCACAGGCCGTCACGAGCACTGCGACAAGCACGAGTGCGGGGAGTGCCCGCGTCACCGTCTAGCTGCTCAGAATCCCGGAGCCGACGATCTTGAGCTTGGCGCCGATCGAGGCCGTCCATGTTGCGGGTGGTGTGATGGTCAACTGGCCCTGCTTGTCGAGGTTGCCGACAACGGTGCCATTGACGGTTAACGGCGCTCCACCGGCGATAATCGGCTTCGCTCCGCCGATTCTACTACCCGTAAAGGTGACCGTGCCATTCGCGTTAGGCGTGGCGGTGAGGTCGTACGTGAAGGGACCATTCTTGGAGGAGTAGTCCGTATCCGCAATCCAAACCACGCTGTCGGTGGCCTTCAGGCGGGCGTCCGCGGCTCCCACCATCGAGGGCTTACCGTTGATCAGTAGCGACCAATAGCCCTGCTTTGGCGCCTTAACGCCGACGATCTTCGTCAGGTAGGCACCCAATCCAGCCGAGTAGACGGCCGTATATGGAAGGCCTGTCGTCGCGATTTGCCCGAGGACCGTGTTTGGCTTGAGCGTGTGCCGCTTGCCCTTCGAGTCGACGTATGCCGACGCGCTCGCGACAGTCGTCGTCGTTGCACCAAAGATGTTGGCGGTGCCGCTGACGACTCGTAGGGTGGCCGCACTGGCCTGGGCGGGGACGATGATGGCAACAGCCATAGCAGCCGCCGTGAGAATAGTCCTCATGCGCATCTTGTACTCCTTCTCTCGAGGTTCCCAAACCGGTTGGTCTGGGCTGAGGTGGGTGTTCTGACTCGAGCCGCACTTCCTCGGAGAATCCGAGGCCAAAACCGTTGCCTTCCCAACTCTGGAGAGTCAGTGGCCGGTGCGCGCACCGAGGTTTTTGGACGTCTCTTACAGCGGCGGGACCGTGCCGGACTTGCACCGGACTTCCCCATTCCTCTGCTCAAGAAGGTAGCACAGGAGTGGCGGTGTGCGGCATACTCGCGTTATGCCTCAACGCCTTCCTCGTCCTCGTATCGAGGGCCAAGAGCTCGCCGTCTCCTGTGGTCACCCCCTTGCTGTCCAGGCCGCACTACGCGTGGGCGCTGAGGGTGGCAATGCTGCCGATGCAGCGGCGGCGGCAGCAGCAGCGCTGGCTGTCGTGTTGCCTGATGCGTGTGGGCTTGGCGGCGATTTGCTCTGTATTGTGCGCAGGCCCAGTGGGGAGACGCTGGCGATTAATGGCGTGGGAGCCGCACCGCAGGGGCTTGTCGCACCGCTGCCGGGCGATGGTGCCGGCGTGGTGGCTGTGCCCGGATTTGTAGCGGGCGTCTGCGATCTGATTGCGCAGGCGGGTCGGCTGCCACGCGACGTGGTCTTGGCTCCCGCTCTCGCGCTGGCCGAAGGCGGCGTTGCGATTACGCGCGACACGGCCGAGGCGCTGGTCGATAATGCGGCGCGGCTAACACGCGGCGGCGCCGACGTGTCGCCGTGGGTTGCTGCTCGAGCAGCGGGAGCGGGTGCGATCGTGCGATTGCCCGTTCTCGCGGCGACGTTGCGCACGATTATTGCGGGTGGGGCGGAGGCGTTCTATGCGGGGCCGATTGCTGCGGCGATTGTGGCGGCAATCGCGCGCGAGGGTGGCGTGATGACTCTGGCGGATCTCGCCGGACACGCGAGCGTGATGCGGGCACCGGTGGCACTCGATTACCGCGGCGTCACGGTCCTCGCCCAGCCGCCGTCCTCCCAGGCAATGCTGTTGACGATGGCGCTTCGGCGTCTCCTCGCAGAACCACTGTCGGATGCGTCTGCCGTTGCGCAACACCGATCGGTCGAGGCGATCGCTGGGGCCTTTGCGTTTCGCGATCGCATCACTGATCCAGGTGCGGATAGCACTTTGATGGCGCTTGCCGATGCGATCCCGATTGCGGATTGTGCGAGCCGCGTCGACCACGCCAAGGGCTATAACCACACGACGGCGGTGACGGTTGCGGACCGCGACGGCACTGTTGTGTCGATGCTGATTAGCGTGTTCGATAGTTTCGGCAGTGCAACGTGGGTGCCAGAGGGCGGCTTCTTTCTGAATGATCGCCTGCTGTCGTTCTCGCCAGACGAGGACTCGCCGAATGCGCCCGCGGGTGGCAAGCGACCGGTCCACACGCTGTCGCCCGCGATGCTGATTGATGGCAGCCGTGTGGTTGGTATCTCGACGCCGGGTGCGGATGGCCAGGTGCAGGCGCTGCTGCAGGTCGTGCTTGCGCATCTCGACGAAGGTGCCGATCTGGGTGACGCTTTTGATCGCCCGCGCTGGCGTGTGGTGGGCGATCTCTTGCGCGTTGAGGAAGATATGGATCGCGGTCTGTGTGATGGCTTGCGCGCCTTGGGACACGAGGTTGTCGACGCACCCGTCGGCGACAGCCTGTTCGGTAGCATCTGTGCGGCCGAGGTCGATGGCGCGACGGGGCTTGTGTCGGCCTGGGCGGATCCGCGACGTGAGTCGTGGGCGGGCGCCTGGTAATCGAGGTTTGGTGATGGGGGCGGACGCCACATCCGCGGGGTTGTGAGGTCCGCCCCCCACCCCGACAATCCGAAAGAAGGCGACATGACCGAAGATGAGTTCCGCGCATTCGTGAACGAATCACAATGGCAGTTTGCATCCACAATGCCAAGCATCCCGCACGAATACACGCTCCGTAAGAGAGCCGCCAACGATGAGCGGTTCGCCAGCGCCGTCCAGTTTATACGCAGCAACGGGTACGACCAGCGTTTCTACTCTAAGACATTCGTCTACTTCAACGTAGACGACAAGCAGTATTGGACAATGGGCGCAGCCGTAAGCGAAACAATCCTCATCAACAGGGCCACCCTGACGCCGTGAACTACGCCGTCATGAGCGTGCCAACACGGCAGCCCATTCTGGACTACCTGCACCAGCACATCCCAGACCTAGCGGTTGTGACCGACGACGGCTGTGGTGTCATGCAAAACCATAAGCGCGCTCTTTGTCATACCGACGGAGAACCATTCGTGCTGTTAGAGGATGGCGTGCTTCTGACTAAAGGCTTCCAAGGAAAAGTAGAAGCCGTGATCGCCTCGCGCAACAATGACGTGATTACGTTCTTCTCGCGCCGGCGGGACGACCTCCGCGTAGGCAGCCGGTACACAAGCGCAATGGCATTCTACATGGCGCAATGCGTTTACTTTCCGCATGGCGTCGGCCTGGGCGGATCAGCGACGTGAGTCGTGGGCGGGCGCCTGGTAGTTGAGGTTTTGGGTCGAGATTTCGTGGGTTGTGGCGTCCGCCCCCCACCACGAAATCTCGACCCAAAACCTCAACCTCAACTACCGACCAGCTCTCGCAGCAGCTCGATCGCCCCGGCTTTGCTGAGCGGCTCGTTGAGGCTCGGGCAGGCGAAGCTCTGGATGCAGCTGGGGCAGCCGTGCTCGCACGGGCAGGCAGACACCATCGAGAGGGCGGCTGCAGCGATGCGCGGCAGTGCTTCGAAAGCGGTACGCAGGATGCCCGCTCCACCGGGGCGCGTCTCGTGGAGGATAATCGTCGGCGAGTTTGTATCGGGATGGAGTTGGACCGATACCCCGGCCAGATCACCCGCGTCGCAGGGCACGGCGAGCGGAAGCGCCGCAGCCAGCAGGTGCTCGACCGCGTGTAGGGCGCCGAGGCTCGGATCCTCCTCAGCCGGCGGGCGCAGGCACCAAATCGCAGCCGTGCGGTAGATCCGCGGTGGGAGGTCGAGTGGGCGCTGATCGATCACGGAGAGGTCGTCAACTCGACGACGCTGGAACGCCACCACCTGCGTCGTCACCTCCGCCTCACCTAGTTGGGTACGCCAGTCGCCGAGCCAATCGTCGCGCGTCGAATCGAACAGGCGCACCGTCGATTCGGCGCGGGCGACAGTAAACCAGTCGCCACGAAACGGCTCGACGATGGCAGCGCCCTGTTCGAGATCGAGTTCGCGAACGAGGTAGCGTTCGCCGAGATTGAGGTGCACGGCCCCAGGGTGGACTGCGATCGGTGCGCGGTCCTGTTCGACGTCGCCGATCACCGCGCCGGTCTCGGAGTTGACGATCGTGACGGTCTGGGTGTTGGCACTGCGCAGCGAGATGCGCGAGGCCGGGTCGTCTTGCCCCGTCCAGATCAACCCGGCATGGGTCATAGCGAAATCTTGGGGATTGAGCTCCACCATCGCTGCTGCGTCGTCCGTCACGTGGACGCCGAGGATACTCTCGTCGCGGGGCCCGACCGCGGCTTCGGCCGCTGCGCAGGCGAGGTGCGCGATGCGGATCTCCAGATTCTCTGGATCGAGGGCAAGCGCTTCGACGGGGCGGCCGAACAACGCCTCGGGATTGCGCGCAAACCATTGGTCGAGGGCGTCGTCGCCGAGCACGAGCACGCCAAGGCCCTTGGAGCGGCGTCCCGCACGGCCCCATTCTTGACGCAGCGCCGCAACCGAGCCGGGAAAGCCCACAACGACGGCACAATCGAGGTCGCCGATATCGATGCCGAGCTCGAGTGCGTTCGTCGCAATTACGGCGCGCAGCTCGCCGCGTATCAGCCGCGCCTCGATCTGGCGGCGCACCTCCGGCGGGTAGCCTGCGCGGTACGGCTCGATACTCTCGGCCAGTGCGGGCGCTCGGCGCGTCAATTCCTCGCGCACGCCGCGGAGGATCAACTCGACCATTTGGCGGCCGGGGGCAAAGCAGATTACGCGTTGCTTGTCGATGACGAGTTGCGCGACGAGCATGACGGCCTCGTGCATCCGCGATGCGCGTCGCCCCGTGGCTTCGTCGAGCAGGGTCGGGTTCCACAACGCCAGATCGCGGCCGGGCGTGGGCGCGTCGTCGCTATCGACAATCTGGATCGCACAGCCCGTCAACTGACCAAACGCCTCGGCAGGATTGCCAACGGTCGCCGATGCGAGCAGCAGTTGGGGCGACGCACCGTACAGGGCGGCACAGCGGCGAAGGCGGCGGATGACATGGGCGACATGCGATCCGAAGACGCCACGATAGACATGTGCCTCATCGAGGATGATCGCCGAGAGGCCCGACAGCCACTCATCCCAACGCTGATGGTTCGGGCAGATGCCGATGTGGACCATGTCGGGGTTGCTCAGCACAAGATTCGACTCCACCCGTGCGCGGCGGCGGCCCGCGGTGTCGCCATCCCCGTCGACGAGCGAGACACGCAGGTCGCGCCCGAGCCCCAGCGCGTGCAGCCGCCGGGCCTGGTCTTGCGCGAGCGCTTTGGTTGGTGCGAGATAGAGCGCGCGCGCGTGCGACTCGTTCAGCAGCGTTTCGATAACCGGGAGCGTGTACGCCAGCGTCTTCCCGCTGGCGGTACCAGACGTGATGCCAACGTGGTTGCCGGCACGAGCGAGCGTAATCGCCTCTGCCTGGTGGGCCCAGAGGCTGCTGATACCCGTGCGTTCGAGCGCGGCGAGTAGTGCTCGAGGCAGATCGTTGGGCAGTGGCACGGCCGTACCGGTGACGGCGGGCTGCTCGCCTCGAAAGACGAGGCGGCCGTCATGCGGTGGCGCACCGAACGCGAGGGCCGCGTCCCACGCCGCCGGTGGGGTCATTCCGCGGTCGGGCGCTCGGCGGCGGGGAACGAGCCGAGAATGGCGAGCACGGCAGTGCGACTCTCGACATCGTCGAGTGCGCGCCGCACCTGAGGATTATCGCGGTGGCCTTCGATGTCGATCAGAAACTGGTAGCGCCACGGCTCGCCGGGGATTGGCCGCGAGTGCAGCGAAACCATGTTGACGCCGTGGTACTTGAGCGGCTCGATCGCCTCGTGCAGGGCACCCGGCTGGTGCCCGGTGACGACCCGCAGCGCGGTCTTCCAGTGCACGCCGGCGGCATCTGGCAGGGGGTCGCGTGCGATCGCGACGAAGCGCGTCATGTTGTCGGGATGGTCCGAGATGTCGCTCTCAATAATTTCCAGGCCAAAGCGTCGAGCGGCGGTTGGGGAGGCGATTGCCCCCCAGGTTGCGTCGCCGTGCTCGGCAACAATGCGGGCCGCGTCGGCCGTGGTCGCCGCACCGATTTCCTCGTAGTGGCCACTCAGAAACGTGCGGCACTGCGCGAGTGCAACGGGATGCGAGTGCACGCGCGTGATGCTCGTGGTCGTGGCGCCAGGGAGGCCCGCGAGGCAGTGCGGGATATGGATAACTGTTTCGGCAACGATCGGGAGTACGCCGTCGGCGATTAGATCACAGGTATCAGCGACGATGCCGGCAAGCGTGTTCTCGATCGGCAAGACGCCAATCTCAGCCGAACCGTCACGCACGGCGTTGAAGACATCCACGAACGATCCGGCCGATGTCGCCTCAACGTCGGGGTAGAGTTGCTCGGCGGCCTCAGACGTGTACGATCCGGCCGAGCCGGGGTAGACAACGGTGGTGGGGGTGGTTGGCGCGGCCATCGGTCGGTTTCCTGCAGGAAGCGGCAGGGTACCATCCGACTACTGATTGGGACGACGGGATCGCTATGCCAGAGCAGATGGGGTGGGACGAAGGAACGCTGCATGTGGATGAGGATGCGCTGATCGCGCACCTGGCAGAACTCGTCGATGGTGGCTCGGTCGATGTCCTGCAGGGCATTGGCGATGACGCTGCCGTGCTCGCGCCCGACCTTGTCTGGACGGTCGATACGCAGGTCGAAGGTGTGCACTTTACGCGCGACCACTCGTCACCGTACGACGTTGGCTGGAAGGCCTTGGCTGTCAATCTGTCGGACCTCGCGGCGATGGGTGCGGTGCCGGTTGGCGCGCTTGTGTCGCTGATCCTTGGTCCTGATGATGCGCTTGGGTTGGAGCCGTTGTACGCAGGCTTGGGGGCCTGCGCCCGGACCTATGGTTGTCCGATTGTGGGTGGCGATGTGACGCGCGGGCAGGGGTTTGCGATTTCGATTAGCGCGCTTGGACGTGCTGCGACGCCGCCGCCGGGGCGGGCGGGCGCAACGCCCGGCGATGTCCTCGCTGTGACGGGGACGCTGGCCGAGTCGGCGGCGGGCTTGGCGGTCTTGCAGGATCCGCAGTTGCGGGACGTACCCGGTGCCGTTGAGTGCAGCGAGCGGCATCGACGCCCACATCCTCGCCTTGCCGAGGGCGCCGTATTGGCACCGATCGTGCACGCGATGATGGATCTCTCGGATGGCATTGCGACCGATGTACGCCGACTTGCTCGGCGCAGTGGCGTCCATATCGAGGTCGACCTTGACGCACTACCGATGCACGAGGACATCGTGCCGATTGCGCAGGCGATCGGCGTGATCCCTGGCGTGCTTGCAGCGACCGGTGGCGAAGACTACGAGCTCCTTGTGGCCATGGCCGCGGCGGATGTTGCATCGTGTGGCGTACCGCTGACGGTTATCGGATCGGTGGCTGCTGGGCCGGCTGCTGTGCGTTTTGTTGGGGCTGGCGCGAACAGTGCGTTGCGCGGTTGGGACCACGTCGCAGACTGAAGCTGCACAAAAGGACCCGGGGGGTCGAGATTTCGCGGCGGGGTCATGACTGGACAAAGGGGTCAGACCCCTTTGTCCAGTTAGGACTGAAGCGGACGCGGCGGCTTGTGCGCACAGACTGGACAAAGGGGTCTGACCCCTTTGTCCAGTCATGACCCCATCACGAAATCGGTTACGGCTTGAATTCGACGGGCATGCCAACCGTTACACGTTCGAAGAGTTCTTCAACGTCAGCCATGTGCATGCGAATGCAGCCGTGCGAAACCGCCGTGCCGATTGTCCAACTCTGCGGTGTACCGTGGATCCCAATCAGTGGCGCTGTCGTGCCGATCCAGCGCGTACCGAGCGGGTTGTTCGCTCCCGGCGGCACAGGCTCAAGACCCGCTGCCCACGGTGAGTTTGGCGGAATCCACGTGGGATTCTCAAGCTTTTCTGTAATCACAAAGTTGCCCGCTGGTGTCGGATAGGCAGGCATCCCGACCGCCACGGGGTACTGCTTGACGAGCTTGCCATCGAGGTACAGGTTGAGCACGAATTTACTCTTGATGATCACGATCTTGCCCATCGTCTTGGCCAATAGGGCAGGACGCGCAATACCATCTTCGGGCAGACCCGACTGCTTTTGGAAGGCGCGCACCGCAGCTTCGACACGCTTGTTATAGACCCAGCTTGGCCGGCCCGTCCAAACACCCGCGACCTTCAAACGTCGCGTCAAGCGGGCGACATCCTGTCCTTGAGCCCCCGGGGCGATCGTCAAGTGATTCGTCAGTGTCTCGGTGGAGTCGATATTGATCTTCTGCTTGCGCGTCGCGGTCTTGCCCGTCGCGTTCGTGACGTACAGCGTGAGTTCGGAGCGTCCCTGTGGCAACTTGCCTGGCTCAATGGTGTAGCCAATCGAGAACGGTGTCACCTTCGCTTCCTGCCCATTGATTTTTGCGACGACTTTGATTGGGCTTGCCGACTCGACAAAGGCGTAGACCTTGGGTCGATCCGTGTCGCGCACCCAATCTTGCTTGGCATTCAGTTCGACCTTGACCTTCGGAGGTGCGGTATCGACGCGCAGCACCTGGCGTGCACGCGTCTTGTTGCCCGCAGGATCGGTGGCAGTCAGGACGACAGGCGTTGCGCCGTCGGGCACGGCCGGTGCTAACTCGAAATTCCCGGTCGAGTCAACTCGTGTGACGACCTGGCCATCCTGCCATTCTGCGGTAATTATCGCGCCCGGCTCGGAGGTGCCCTTGATCTCTGCCGAATCGGTCCATGTCGCGCTCGTTGTCGCTGTCAGGATTGGCGCAGTGGCATCGGCATTGAACGTCCATTGGTACGTCGAGGCACTACCGAGTAGATCCGACGACTCAATCTCGATTGTGACGGTGTGCGTGCCATCCTTCAGGTTTGGCATCTTGATCATGTAGCCGGCTGGCGTCTTGTGTGATCGTGCCGAGATGTCAATGCCGTCGTAGGAGATGCGGACCTTCTCGACCGCGTCAGGACTCCGAACGATCACGCGAATTGGCGTGTCCCCATTGACCATGTTGTTGGGTGCTGGCGATACGGCTTCCACGATTGGACGATTCGCGTACGTGTGGGCGGCGACGACTGCGCCGAGGGCAACCACACCCACGATTGTTGTGAGCACGACCCCGATAACTGTCCCCGTGCGCATCTCTCAAACAATACGCGAGTTTCAATCGACCTCGAGTGCGCAAAGCGTAGGTGGGATTTCAGTTACGGGGGAGTTCCCGGCGCAACGAACGGAGGCGCAGCAGGGGTACGCGCCACGACGCCTCAGCAACGATGCGACGCGACATTTTCGATCCACCGGCGACGCGGTCGGTGAAAGTAATTGGGATCTCCTCGATGGCGAACCCGAGCAGCGAGGTGCGATAGGTCATCTCGATTTGGAAGGCGTAACCCTCCGCCGTGACGTCGTCGAGGTCGATCGTCTCGAGCACGACGCGACGGAAGCATTTGAAGCCGCCGGTGAGATCGTTAATGCCGAGCTGGAGAAAGATCTGGGCGTAGAAGCAGCCACCACGCGAGATCATGCGACGCATCGCGGACCAATCGCGAACGGCACCACCGTGGACGTAGCGCGAACCGATTACGAGGTCGCTGCCACGTTGCGCGGCGGCGACGAGGTCGGGCAGACGCCCTGGGTCGTGCGAAAAGTCGCAGTCCATCTCAAGGATGTAGGCATAGTCCCGCGCGAGGGCCCAGTGGAAGCCGGCGAGATAGGCACGGCCAAGCCCCTGCTTGGCGGTGCGGTGGAGGACATGCACCCACGCGTGGCGCGCGGCCATTTCGTCCGCAATTTGGCCGGTACCATCTGGCGAGCCATCGTCGATCACGAGCACGTGCCCCTCGATTGATGTGCGCTCGCGCGCGGCGCCGATCGCCTCAATCATGCGCTCGAGGTTCTCGCGCTCGTTGTAGGTCGGCAGGCACACGACGAAGCGCTCGGTGGGGGCAGTACTCATGCTCCGCATCATGCCGGACGATTCGCCTGTGCGGCTCCGGCACGCTGCACCTTGTGGACACGAGACGAATCTGCCACGTTGTACGTATGCGCACTCGCCTGATCGTCATTCTCACCATGCTGGCCGCCGCGACCCTGATGGCGCCGGTCGCGTCGGCGGCTACCAGTCTTGCCTCGTTGAAGGGCACGTGGGGTGGCACGGACAATGGTGCCAAGCCCAAGATCCAGGTCACGATCAAACTCAGCGGTGGTGCGAATGGTTCGACCGTGGTCTTGCGGGGCGGCATCAACTGTAGTGGGATTGAGACGTACACGGGGCGGACGCCAACAGCATTCAAGTTCCAAGAGCGGATCCTCAGATCGGCGTCGGATGATTGTGTGGGGTTGGGCTGGGTGACGCTGACACCGCGCAGGGACGGCAAGTTGAGATACCACTGGACCGATGGCACTAACACGGCACGCGCTGTGCTGCAACGGCTCGTTCTCTAGCGCCAACTACGATGGCGCTGCGTAACGCCGAGGTCGCCGATCTCTTTGATTTGCTGGCGCGTCTGTCTGAGTTGGACGGTGCCGTTATCTATAAGACGATCGCCTACCGCAAGGCGGCAGAACGCTTTCGCGGATCTGCGGAGTCGATCGAGCGGATGGCCGAAGAGGGGCGCCTGACCGATCTGCCGGACATTGGCCGCACGATCGCAGACAAGGTCGATGAGATTCGCGCGACCGGGACGATGGAGGCGCTGGAGCAGCTGAGACTGAAGTATCCGGATGGTGTCGTGGCGGTGATGAGCGTGCCGGGTGTTGGGCCGAAGACGGCGAAGCGGCTGTACATAGAGCTTGGTATCGATAGTCCGGAGGCGTTGAAGGTCGCCTGCGTGGCCGGGCAGTTGCAAGAACTGAAGGGTCTTGGTGCGAAGAAGGAAGCGGCGATTCTTGAGGCGTTGCAGGCGGGCGGGGGACCACGCAAGCACGTGATCCTGCTCGATCACGCGCTCGAGCGGGCGGAGGCGCTTGTCGATCTGCTGCGTGCCGAGCCGGGCTGTCTGGACGCTGCGATTGCCGGCTCGTTGCGTCGACGTAAGGAGACGATTGGTGATGTCGATCTCGTCGCGGCTGCGAAGGATCCGGCGCCGCTGTTGCAGCGTTTTGCAGAGCACCCCGGTGTACAGGATGTGATCGCACTCGGTGATGCCAAGGCCTCTGTGGTTCTCCACGACGGTATGCAGGTGGATCTGCGCGTGATTGATCCGTCCGAATGGGGGTCGCTGCTGCAGCACTTCACGGGTTCGAAAGCGCATAACGTGGCTCTGCGTGAGCGTGCTCGCGATCAGGGTCTGAGCCTTTCGGAACACGGCTTCGCGCCACTTGCTGGCGGCGCTGCAGTGCCCTGCGCGACCGAGCCCGACGTGTATGAGCGCCTCGGCTTGGAGTGGATTCCGCCCGAGTTACGAGAGAACCAGGGCGAGTTCGCGGCGGCGGCGGTGGGCACACTTCCCACGTTGGTAACGCTGGCGGAGTTGAAGGGTGATCTCCATGCCCACACGGATGCGTCGGATGGACGCGCCACGCCGCAGGAGATGGCGAAGGCTGCGATCGCCGCCGGGCTCGAGTATCTGGCGATCACCGACCATTCGAAGGCCGTTGGTATGGGTATCGGCCTCGATCCAGCGAAGACGATCGCCAACATGAAGCGCGTGCAGAAGGCGGCCAAACCGCTGGCAGCGAACGGCTTCACGCTCCTGACGGGGATCGAGGTCGACATTCTTCCCGGCGGCGTGCTCGATCTCCCGGACGAGGTGCTGGCTGATCTCGATTGGGTTGTCGCCTCGGCGCATGGTGTGCGCGGACAAGATCGTGCGGAGTTGACGGCGAGCATGATCGCCGCGATCGAGCATCCGCATGTCGATGTGATTGCGCATCCGACGGGACGCCTGCTCGATGGGCGCGATCCGTACGACGTCGATGTCGAGGCCTTGATCGCAGCCTGTGCGCGTACGGGCACGTTTCTTGAGGTGAATGCCAGTCCCAAGCGCTTGGATTTGCGGCCAGAGCATGTGCGTGCCGCGATTGCCGCGGGCGTCAAGATCTGTATTTCGAGCGATGCGCACCGTACGGGTGGAATCGACGTGTTGCGCTATGGCGTCGATTGTGCGCGGCGCGGGTGGGCGACGGCGGGTGATGTTGTCAACACGCGCTCGTGGCTCGAGGTTGAACAGCTTCGTAAGCGTGGTGCGCGCCGCTAACGGGTGTGGCAGAGCGGCAGTTCGGCGCGTCAGCGGATCGCCGTGGGGATGATCGCTGACGCAATCGCTGAAGGTGCTCTGCTCCGAACATGTAACGTTTCATTGAAACGTCACACCAAGCGCTGCGGTAGGTTGCACCTATAGTCAATAGGTGGCTCCGCCGCACGCGCTAGGCTGGCTGTATGGCTGCGACGGGTAGACGTCCGACGATCAAGCAGATTGCGGAGCAGGCAGGCCTATCGGTGGCGGCCGTGTCGTATGCGCTGCGTGGGGAGCGCGTCTCTGCCGACACGATCGAACGCGTTCAGAAGATTGCCGACGAGCTCGGGTACACGGCCGACCCAGTTGCGCGAGCACTGCGTGGTGGACGCACGGGCGTCGTCGGGCTGATCGTTGGCAACCTCGCCGATTACTGGCAGCAAACACTCGCTTACGGCCTGCAGCGCGAGCTGCGGAGCCACGGACTGCACACGATCCTCGCAGACGCCGACGGAGATCCCGCGGCGGAGCTCGACTTGGCGCGTCGTCTCGTCGCCCAACGTGTCGATGGTCTACTGGTTGCGCCGATTGGGCCGGCTAGTGGGGGCTGGGCGGCACTTGCCGAGCAAGTGCCGACGGTCACGATTGCAGGCCGCCTGCTCGGCGCTAATGTCGTGGGTGAGGTGCAGTTCGATCAGGCGACCGGGGTCGCTGAGGTGCTTCGCCACCTTAAGGCCTTTGGGCACCGGCGCATCGCCGTGTTGTCGTGGGCCGTCGAGACGTCACCCGAGCGGCCGACGGAACAGGCCGTCCGCGAGCAGGCCACCGTGTTGGGTCTTGATTGCGAGATCGTGCATTGGGTGCAATCGCTTGACGGTTCCCGGCCACTGGCATTAGAAGTACTCGAGCGTGACGATCCGCCTTCGGCGATCTTCTGTCTGTCTGACACGATCGCCTACGGCGTGCTGCATGGCTGTCGCGAACTCGGTCTCGCAATCCCCGATGACGTCACGGTCGTTGGTTTCGATGATCACCCACTCTCACGCCTGGTCGACCCATCGTTGACGACGGTCAGCTGGAGCGTCGATCGCGTGGCGCGTCTAGCCGTAGGTTTTTTGACCGATCACCTTGAGGGCCGCAGCAGCGAACGCCACGTTACGATTGCGCCATCGCTTGTTGTGCGAGCGTCATCCGGCCCCGCCACCGTGGGTTAGGTCGGTGGTGTCGGGTCGTACGGGCTGACCCAGCCGAACGGCGGCGCCTCGAAAACATTGTCGCCCGGTGGGTATGCACCCGGACCGACTATGTATGTCACGGGCTGCGACGCGTAGGTGGAGACGAAGACGTCTTGCGACAGCGTCTCGCCATTGAGTACGACTTTGCGCGTGACGTCCACGGCGAAGCCCTCCTGCCCAGCGACGTACTTGATGACTTCTTTTGGTGGTGCGAAGGGATCCTCGAAGTAGCGCGGCTCGGGTGGTTTGACGTCGTAGCGGTCGCCGGTGCTACGCGTGACAACACGCCCATCTGCGGATGCAGAGTAGAGGTTGACGAGCATCGTGCTGGCATCTGCTGTGGCGCGAATCAGCAGCGGGTGTTCTGTGTTGTTGCGGAACTTGAAGTCGAGGTCGGACCATGAGACCGTCGCGTCCATACCGAGCCCGTAGGCCGGGATGTAGAAGCTATGATTACGCCGATCGACGATCTGCAGCCCTGTTGCGAACACCGCATGGTAGAGCGTGGATGTGACCTGGCAGACACCACCACCGATCGATGGGATCATCAGGCCATCGACGATCGCGAGGCCTTCGAGGTAGCCGCGCTCGGGTGAGCGCGGCCCGACTGCGTTGTTAAACGAAAACGTCTCGCCGGGCATCACGAGGCGGTTGTCGAGAATCTGCGCCATCAGAGAGACGTTGTGAAGGCGATTGCCGGACGAGTCACCGAGCTCGGTGATCGCGCCCGCGACCTTGGTGGTGATGCCGTACGCCTCCGCATCGGCTGTGGTGCGCTTTGGTGGCGTTGTCGTGAGTGTGATTTCTGCTTGGCGGATGCCACCTGCGAGTGCTGCGTCCCTGACAGCGTCGGCGGCGGCGCGCGGGTTAAAGCCAACCCCTTGTTTGGCGGGGATCACCCAGGCGCGCTCGCCATTCGTTTCCCAGATTGCGCTCTGGGCGGCACCGATTCGCTTGCCGAGCGCCTCACGGATTGCGGGCTGCAACGTGTCGGGGTCGAAGGCGATTGTTGGCTTACCATTTTCGTTGCGCACCATGACGGCAGCCTGCAGAGTTTTGGTGGAGAGTGCGCCGACGCGATTACCGTTGGCATTGAGCGCGACGGGGGACGATACGATTTTGAGTGCTTTGGCTGCGGCAACCTTCGCCTCTGCTGTCGAGATGGCGGGTTGCGCAACGGTGGATTTGAGCGTGATGCGGCTTTGGTCGTCGAGGGCAGCTACGGCGGTAGCGTGGAGCAGCATGCGAGCCGAAACCGAGGAGCCAGTCCGGGCGGGTGTCACAGTTATCTTCCCATTTGAGATGCGTACGCGGGCTGAGCGGGCCGGCTCGGCGACGGCGCGCAGGGTGGCAGGGATGCGGGGTCGTGTCGGGGTGGCGATGACGGGCCGGAGATCCGACGAGTAGATAAAGGGCAAGAGCAGTGATCGCAGACGACCGGTGCGCATGGCGATAGCGACCGTTTGGGTAGTGTCGATGGTGGCGCCAAGGTCTGCGGGGACCATCTCCGCAGACTGTTGGTCGAGTCGTACGGTGATGGTGCGATCAAGTTTGGGCGAGAGTTGCTGGTGGATTAACGCCTTGGCGTCTTCGGGCGAGAGACCCCCAAGATCGATGCCACCGACGCGCACGCCGGGCGCCACATCGCCGCGGAAGGAGAGTCCGTGGATGATGGTTAGCCCGATCAGTGCGACGGCCGAGAGCACGATGATCTGGCGCGCTCGCCTACTGATGCGCTGGGCCCTTTGTTTGCGCGGAGTGGGGCGTTGTCGGGTCCGCGGAGCGGGGCGTTGTTGGGTCCGCGGAGGTGGTGTGCTTGCCATTAGTACCGACTACCATGATACCCCTCATCGGCTTTTATCCCTGCAATCCCGCTCGCAGCACGGGTAGCATCATCCGTACGGTGGATATTCCAGAGCAAGACGAAGCACGTCGCGAGGCCTCGTTTACGTGGGTCTCGAGCCGGCGTGGTGTTGCGGCCCGTTCGCGCCGTCGGCATTGGGCAGACATTCGGGGCCCAATGCTCGCCGCGGCTGCGTTGGGTCTCTTGCAGGCGGGTATTGCTGGCTTAGCCTTGGAGGGGTTCTCGCGGTGGCAGTGGCAGCCTGTCGCGATCGTGCCAGTGATTGCCGCCTCGACCTTTGTGATGGTGCTCTTTCTCAGCCTCGTCCGCACCGCGCTACGTCCGGACGATGTCTTTGGTGAGGGGCCGACGGGGGCAATCCTCGAAGTGGTCGCGATCACCACACCCGTGCTGCATGAGGGCCTGACACAGGCTGCAGCACAGCTGTTGGCGACTGAGGCGCAGGCACGGCTTGGCTATGCGGCGGTCGCGGTATCTGATCGCACGCTCGTACTCGCCCATGTGGGGCTCGCCAGCGATCATCATGGAGTGGGTACGGCGGCGCCACCTGGCGCGGTGCAGGCGATGGGCGAGTCGCGCGTCGCCCGACTGCCGGTTGGCTGGCGGCATGGCTGCGACGTGGATTGTCCGCTGAGGTCCGCTGTCGTCGGTCCCCTAGTGGTGCGTGGCCGCGTGGTGGGATCGTTGATCGCCTTCTTCGAGGGCGCATTGTCGGTATCGGATCGAGAACACGCAGTGGTGGATTCGCTCTGCGGTCTTGTGTCGACTGCGCTTGCGGCTGGTGAGGTCGAGGTGCATGCGCGGGCCAGCGCTTCGGCCGAGCTAGCGGCCTTGCAGGCGCAGATCGAACCACACTTCCTCTTTAACGCACTCAATACGATCGCAGCGTTTATTCGCACCCAGCCGGACGAGGCGAGGCGGCTCGTGATGACCTTCGCCGAGTACTGTCGCTCGACGCTGCGCCAGCCATCGACGTTCGTTCCGTTCTCGGAGGAGATGGCACACGTCGAGGCGTACCTCGCTCTCGAGCAGGCGCGCTTTGGGTCGGAGCTCCTGATTGAGCGGCGCATTAGTGCCGCAGCAGTGGACGTGATGGTGCCGCCGTTTCTTGTGCAGCCGCTTGTCGAGAACGCGATTAAGCACGGTAAGGCAGATCGGCCGCTGCGTGTTGTGATCCGCGCCGATGTGCGCTTTGGGCGTCTCCGCGTGATTGTGCGCGACAACGGTCGTGGCATCTCGCGTGAGGATGCGGAGCATGTACTCGAACCCGGTTTCGGTAGTGGAGGTGCGGGCTTAGGGCTGGCGTCGGTGCATCGCCGGATCCAGGCCTATTACGGCGAACAGGGCCGGTTGCGGATTGCGAGCTCACCATTGTTTGGGACCTATGTCAGTGTCTTGTTGCCGATTGTGTTGCCGGCAGAAGCGCAGGTGGAGGCATGACCCTGCTCGCCCTGATTGTTGATGATGAGGCGCCAGCACGGTCCGAACTGCGACACCTACTGGGTACCATTGATGGCGTGGAGGTGGCGGGCGAGGCCGCTTCGGCGCGCGAGGCGTTGACGCTGGCTGAGCGGATGGCGTACGACGTTGTCTTTCTCGATATCAATATGCCAGGCAGCGCAGGTGGCATCGAGACGGCGAAGAAGTTAGCGGAGTTGCCGAGCCGGCCTAGCGTTGTCTTTGTCACGGCGCATGACGACCGGGCGATTCAGGCGTTTGCCGTCGAGGCTGTCGATTACGTGCTCAAGCCTGTCCGTTTGGATCGTCTGGTGACCGCGGTTCGTCGCGTTGCTGCGATCCGTGCTGGCACAGCCCCGAGTGGTGCCGTGGATGTGCGTATTCCTGTGCTCGGCGGGGATGGCGAAACACTCCTGATTGATCTGGCCGAGGTGGGCTATGCCGAGGCTGACGGCGACCACTCGCGGATTGTTGTGAAGGATGGGCGACAGTTCGTGTCGCCACGGTCGCTGCGCGCGCTCGAAGATCTCTTGCCACCGAGCTTCCTGCGGATTCATCGCTCACAGATTGTTAACTTGGCGACGGTTGCGGCCGTCGAGCCAATCGGACCGGGAAGGGTGCAGGTGCGGCTGGCCGACGTTGATGGCACGACGCTCGAGGTCGCCCGGCGCCAGACTCGCAGCTTGCGTGCTGCGCTCGGCTTGCACTGAGATTTCGTGTTGGGGGGTCAGGTTCGATTTTGTGGTGGGGGGCGGATGCCACGTGGTGCGGGGATGGGCGGACCCCACAACCGCGGGGTTTTGATGTCCGCCCCCCCATATTCAACCACGCTCGACAGACGGTTTTAGGGGGCGGACATCACAACCCCGCGGTTGTGGGGTCCGCCCATCCCCGCACCACGTGGCATCCGCCCCCCACCACAAAATCTCGCTACGCTCCGGTCCATGAAAGCGGTGTCCGCTATCGAGCTCGCTCTTGCCGATCTGCCCGCTACCGAGCGCACCGAGGCGGGTGCAGTCGTGGTCGTCTCGCTCGTATTCGACGACTTGGCAATGGATGAGGACGAGCTCAATGCGGCTGCCCGACGCGGCTTATTGTTGGCTGCTGCCGCGGGGAATCCCGCCGAGTCGTGCGTGCTTGGTTCGCGTGCTGCACTCGAAACAGCAGCCGACCTAAGCGCCGATGGGTATGGTGAGCTGCTGGTGGGTGCACTCGCGAAGCTGGCGGGCTCGCTCCCTGCGGAGTGCTCGTGCGTGGCGAGTGTCGTCGTCGCACTGCAGAGCGACCGAGCAGCGGCCGTCGAGGCGCTCGCCGTCGTCGTCTTGCATCGCGCAATGGAGTGACGTGGCACCACTCGATCTACAGAAAGCGATCAGTAGGCTCAAGTCAGCGCGCGTACGTGCGCTGACTCAGGCGGTGCTGCTCGCCGAGCCCGACGATTTTGACGATCTCCCTGCGCCGCAGGTGATGCTGCGTGGCGATGGTTGGACGGGCGTGACGACAACGATCGACGTGGACGGTTATCGCGCTGTATTGATCACCGCAGGCGGGCGCCGCTCGGCATCGCGGTCGTGCACCATTATCGATCCCGATGGTGTGACGATCGGCTCGTTTGTCGCAGACGCTGCGGCCCGTGTGGCGGTGACGACGACAGCGGCCTTGGTTGCGCCCGCCATGATCGGCAGCAGTCCGATTCGGCTTGGTGTTCTTGGCGCGGGTCCGCTCGGGCGCCTCGCGATCGAAACGCTGTCGGAGGCTCTAACGATCGAGCGGATCACGATCCACGATCCCGATCCTGGTGCCGCGGCGGCAGCGGCAGATCTCGGCCGCATCGTCGGCGATGCGCCGACGGCGGTGCGCGATGCCACGTTGATCGTGACCGCCACGAATGCGCGCGACCCCGCCCTGCGGGCCGATTGGGTCGCGCCCGGCTCGTCGATCATTGCGATGGGTGCGGATCGACAGGGCCGGCGCGAACTCGACTATCGGATCCTCGCCGACGCTGCCTTCGTGACGTGCGATGCTCCGGCGATCGCGCGCGTGATCGGTGATGACCTTCGCGATTGTGTCGCCGAGGGCCATCTCGAGTGGCAGGAGATCACGCCGATCCGCGATGTCTTGCTACCCGTGGTCGATGCGCGCGTTACAGAAGACGACCTGGTGGTCGCCAAGTTGATCGATCCGACGCCCGTGTTGCTCGCACTCGCTCGTGCAGCACTGAAGTGCTGAGTACCGCTCGCAGGCCTGCGCGGACCTAGCCTTCGAGCAGGCGACGCAGCTCGGCGACGATGTCTGCACCGACAGCTTCGGTCACCTCGGGATGATCGAACACGCGACTGTGCGTGTCGGCCTCTGCGCGCTCCGTTACGTACGAGTCCTGCATCACATCGTGCAGCGAGCGGCCGGCATGGACCTCGCGGAGCACGTGCTGTACGACCTCTGCGGCGCGGTGTTGCGGGCTGGGTGGGATGACGCCGGGTTCACTCATGAGCCGAAGCCTAGCCGCGACCGATTCGGAGCGTTGATAGGCTCGTCTCGTCCTCGACGCTTGGAGTGCTCGTGAACGTCCGCGTAGGTCACAGCCCGGACCCCGACGACGCCTTTATGGTGTGGGCAATCGCTGAGCGCGCGCTCGATCTCCGAGGCTTCGAGATCGAGTTGGTTCCTGCTGATATTCAGACACTCAACCTGTGGGCTGCGGAGGGTCGGCTCGAGGCGACAGCGATGTCTGTCGGTGCGTACCCCGGCGTCCAGCACCGCTATCGCCTGCTCGGACATGGCGCTTCGCTCGGCGAGGGCTATGGCCCGGTCGTGATTGCCCGGACGCAGCTTGCCCCGGCCGATCTCGCCGGCAAGCGCGTTGCGGTACCCGGCGCGCAGACGACGGCGTTTCTCACGGCCCGTCTTGCGCTACCCGCTTTCGAAGCGGTGCAGGTCGACTTCGAGGGCATCATGGACGCCGTCGAGTCCGGCGACTGCGCTGCTGGCGTGGTGATCCATGAGGGTCAACTCACCTGGGAGCAGGAGGGCTTCAATCGCGTGCTGGATCTGGGCGCGTGGTGGGAGGGCGAGACCGGCGGCATGCCGCTGCCACTCGGCGCGGTTGCGATGCGTCGCGATGTGCCCGAGGATCGCGCGATCGAGTTGTCGGCTGTCCTCAAGGAGGCTGTTGCCGTTGGTATGCAGAATCGCGAGCAGGCGCTCGCTTATGCCATCAGGTACGGCCGTGGCATCGAGCCCGAGCTCAACGACCGCTTCGTCGCGATGTACGTCAACGACCTCACGCTCGACTACGGCGAGCGCGGCCGCCAGGCCGTCGCCGCATTGCTCGAGCGGGGCGCCGCGGCGGGTCTTCTGCCGACCTCGGTGCGGCTCGACTTTCTCGACTAACCCCTTTTGGGGCTACAACTAGATCTGCGTTTCGGCCTGCGCAGCTGCGTCTGCACGCAACACGCCAGGCACGGCAACGATCAACACGACTGCGACGGCAACGGCTGAGAGCACGAACACCCAGCGCACGCCAAGCGGCCCCGAGAGCAGCGAGCCGATCACCGCACCAGAGGCGATTGCGGAAACGGCGATCATGCGGCCAGAGATACCGACACGTGCCTGCAGTCGATCGGGCACGCGGCGTTGACGCTCACCGATGATCGTCGAAAGCAGTGAGTAGTCCGTGAGCGAACGCACCGTATTCGCCGTCGTCACAACGGCAAAGCCCGGCGCGAGACCGGTCGCCAAGATCGCCAATGAGCTGATCCCGGTCATCCACGCGACAACCCTCGCAGCTCCGAAACGCGGCACGATACGTCCGAGCAACGACGGTACGCCGAGACCAATCACACTGCCAATCGCAAGCACCGCGCCCGCTTTTATCGGTGACAGCCCGAGTGTCTGGCGGAGCAGTGGCACGATCAAGGCAGCGGATGCTGCTGCGCCAAAATTCCACGTCACGCTCAGCCATGTATAGGCGCGTACGCGTGGCGAGTGCCAGATTACGGCCAGCCCCTCCTTGGCCATCTGCACGGCCGACTCGCCGATGTTGCGATCATCCGCATCCAACGATTGCCGGATCTTTAGGATTAGAACCAGCGCTGCCGCGAACCCCACCGCCTCGGCTACGAGCGTAAAGGACGGGCCGATCAGCGCGATCAACACGCCACCAAGCGCGGGACCGGCGAAGAAGCCGACCGCCCAGGCGGCCGAGAGTGTCGCCTGTCCCTGCGTAAAATGCTCGCGGCCAATGATTGCCGCGATCGCCCCAAAAACGGCGGCGTCGACAAACACACGAGCTGTACCAATCGCAAAGGCTGCCACGAGGATCACTCCGAGCGGAGGATGGTCCGTCAGCGCCCAGATCGGAATCAGTAGCGCCGCGGCGACCTGCGTGCCGTGAGCGACCCACATAATCGTGCGCCGGCGATGGCGATCGCCGATAACGCCTGCCACGAGCCCGAAAACCACATACGGGAAGATTGAGAAGGCGTAGACCAAGCCAGCCGCAGTACTCGACCCGCCACCGCTAAGGACGAGCCACGGCAAGGCAATCGACGAGACGCCGGCAGCGACAATATCAACAGCCTGCGCCGATAACAGCAGGCGCCCATCACGATTGTTAAGGAGCGGATCGTTACGCAGCAAGAATCAGCTGCCGAGCTGCGCGCCCATAACCCAGATCGCAAAGACGACTACGACGATCTGGGCACCGCCAATTAGTGCGATGCGACGGGCATAGTTGGCAGCTTCGGTCTCGGTCTTGGCCTTGCGCATCTTGCGTGCGGCTGGATGTTGCATGGCACTGCCAATGACGGCCGCGACGAGCCACGCCACAAAGCCAAGCATGACCCACGTACCCGTCGGACCGTTGCCCGTTCCGATCATCCAAATGCCAGACACCAAGAGGATGATGGCGGCAGGCAAGCCGATCATCGTCGAGAAGCGCACCATGATGCGAGCACCATTGATCAGCCCGGAGATCGACTTGCGCGAGCCGATTGTCGTGGCAAGCAGCGTTCCGAGCAGACTGCCAAGCCAGACATATGCTGCCAGCGAGTGAATTGCTGTGAGGGCGTCATAACTCATGCGTCAATCATCTCCGTCCAACGGGGGCATTAGGACTGCAGCGTAGTCGCGGCGCGGCGCGGCCACCCAGAGATCCCAGGGATGTGGCTCATCGTTCGCTCGATCTGCCTCGCATCCTTCTCGCAGCAGCACGGCCAACGCGTCGACGCGCGCCACGAGTCGACGACACCAGTAGGGATCATCCACAGCGGGTGCCGCCAACAGATCGGCAATCGAACCGGCTAGGCGATTGGCCTGCACCGCGCTCTCCGGCGTTGGGTCGAACAAGATGCGTCCCCAGGCGCCCGACAAGTACTCATCCCACGCCTCATCCATCTCGTCTGGGCCCGCCAACGCGCCCGTCTCGTCGGCACAGATTGCGAAGCGCTCCTCAAAGTGCGTGTGGAGGTGCCCAACGCTACCTGCATCGTCAAGCACGCCAAAGTAGCGTGGCGGAAACCAGCCCACCCCGTCGAGCAGGTAACTCGCCGCTGGCAGCCGAGCAGCGTCGATCAGCGCCTGCCACGGCGCGGCCTCTTCGCCCCGTTCGGCGACGAGTTGCTCGAGCGTGCGGAAGCGCGAGCGGATCAGCGATGCGTCGGCATTCACAGGGGGATCGTACGATGCCTGCGTGGCCTCGATGCATCTAGCTGGCGTGACGAAGTCGTATGGCGCGCGCGTCGTCCTCGGCGAAGTCTCGCTGCGGATCAGTACGGGCGAGCGCATCTGCCTGATCGGACGCAATGGCGTTGGCAAAACGACGCTGCTACGAATCATCGCGGGCGAGGTCAATGCGGATAGCGGCATGGTTGGGATTCCGCGTGGCTGGCGTGTTGCCTTGCACGATCAGCGTCCACCGCGCGCCGACGGTCGCACCCTTGGCGCCTACGTCGCAGAGTTGCTTGGCGACGTCGAAGCGACGGAACGCAAGCTCGGCGAACTCGAGGCTGCGATGGCGGCTGGCGACCACACGGACGCGACCATGCATGCGTATGCGGATGCGCAGGCAGCGCTCGATCAGGCCGGCGGTTATGGCTGGCGCGTGCACGTCGAGTCCGTGCTGCGCGGACTCGGCTTCGAGAACGCGGACATGGAGCGGGAACTCTCGACCTTCTCGGGTGGCGAGCTGACACGGGCCGCTCTCGCACGCACGCTCTCGGCAAAGCCCGACATTCTCTTGCTCGACGAGCCGACCAACCATCTCGACCTGAAGAGCCTCGACTGGCTCGAGAACGAGCTCGCCGATTTTCCTGGCGCGATCCTACTGGTCTCGCATGACCGCTGGTTCCTCGAGGCTGTCGCGACGGGCGTCATCGAACTCGGGCGTGGCCGCGCGAAGGTTTACAACATGAAGTACTCGGCGTACCGCAAGGAGCGCATCCTCGAGGAAACACAGGCAGCCGACGCCTTCGAGCGTCAGCAGGAAGAGATCCAAAAACTCGAGCGCTTCATCAGCAAGTTCAGCGCCGGCACGCGTGCGCGCCAAGCCAAGTCGGTCGGCAAGCGGCTCGCAAAGATCGACCGTGTCCAAGCACCGCGGCGCGAAGTGGCGATGAAGTTCGGCTTTCCAAAGACCACGAAGCCCGCTCGTGTCGTGATGGAAGTCGAGGATCTGTCGCTCGTGGCAGGGGATCGAATCCTCTTCGAGCACGGCAGCTTCGTTTTAGAGCGCGGCCGGCGGATGGCCGTGATCGGCCCGAACGGAGCTGGCAAGACAACGCTGATCGAGACGCTGATTGGCGAACGCCAGGCCGCGAGCGGCACAATCAAGCTCGGCCACAATGTGCAAGTCGCGTTCTTCTCGCAGCACGCCGACGATCTACCGCACAACGCAACAGTGCTCGAGGCCATGAGCAACGGCAGCCCGCTTGGCACTACGGATTGCCGCACGCTGCTCGGCCGTTTTCTCTTCTCGGGTGCCGAGGTCGAGAAGAAGGTCGAAGTGCTATCGGGGGGTGAGCGTCGGCGCCTGCTGCTCGCCAAGATGGTCGCGACGGGTGCCAATGTGCTGGTGCTCGACGAACCGACCAACCACCTCGATGTCGAGGCGCGGGAGGCGCTCGAAGAGGCGCTCGATGCGTTCGACGGCACGATTCTTCTTGTCTCGCACGACCGTGCGCTGATCGACGCCGTGGCCGACGAGACGCTCTCCGTTGAGCAGGGCACACTCGTGCGGCGTGATGGCGACTACAACGACTTTGTTGCCGCGACGGCGGGTGGTGTGCATACGAAGACGACTAAGACCAAGAAGTCGACACCGTCAGAGCCGAAGCAGAAGAGTGCACCGAAAGTGACACCCGAGCAGCGTCGCGTACGCGAGATTGAGGCCGAGGTTTCGGCAAAAGAAGATACGATTACGGCACTCGAAACCGAGCTCGCCGATGCCAGCGTGCGGGCGGATCACCAGTTGTTTATCCAGACGGCGAAAGCCCATAGTCAGCGTCAGGAAGAATTAAAAGCGTTGCTGAAACAGTGGGAGGCGGCCGAGACGGCTGCACTCAATGCGGTGAGCGGGTAGCATCAGAGCAATGCGCGAGATGATCGATCGACTCCAAGAGGGTGCCTTCAAGGTCTCCGAGCAGGCGCAGCGTCTGGTGCGCGCCGAGTTGGTGCTAGCCCAAGCCGAGGTCAAAGCCAAGGCCCAGCAGGCCGCGCCGGGTATCGGGTTGTTCGTTTTAGCGGGGGCACTCGCGTTTCTTGCACTGTTTGCGATCATGATCTCGATCATCTGGGCGATTGCGAACCTCGTGCCATTGTGGGCCGCCGCGCTGATCACCGCCGTTGGCTTTCTGGTTCTGGCAGGCATCTGTGCGGTGGTTGGCAAGTCGATCCTGCAGCGGGTCGGCCCACCCGTGCCGGAGACGGCGATTGGGATTGCGAAGAGCACGCCAGCCGAGTTTGGTCGTGCTGCGACGGACGCCCAAACGGAGGAGCTCTGATGGGGGGGAACAAGGCGGTCGCGGCAGCACGCGCTGAGGCCGAAGCTGCACAGGCCGGATTTGTCAGTGCAGTCGGCAACTTTGGTCGTGCGGCCGGATCCGCCAAGACGCAGGCAACCGCTTCAGCGAAGCGGTTTGCGCCGATCGCGATCGGTATGGCTGGCGCATTGGTCGTCGTCGGCATCCTTCGTAAGTTGCGTTAACTGCACAAAAGGACCCGGGTCCTTTTGTGCAGTTAACGCTACCGCCCAACCGGCGGCGGCAGCACGAGCGCCGATCCCGCCAACACCGGATCGGAGCCCGGCACATCGAAGGCCGGCCAGACGAGCGTAGCTCGCTGCGGCAGCTTCGGACGTACGGCGAGCGTGAACCCCGCAGGGGCCGGTAGCTTTGCAAGAACCGAGCCATCCGGGCCAGTGATCGTGACGGTGCCTGCGAGTGTCGCGGCAGCGCCACTGGCTGGGACGAGTCCGTTCGCAGGCCGGTTAGCCGTGGTCAGGGTCAGCCACCGACCACCCGAAATCGGCAACTCCACGCGACGCACGATCGAGTACCCCTGCGCGTCCGCGCCAATGATCACACGGCGTGCACCTCCCGACAGCAGTGGTGGCGCGTTCGCGGCAAGCAGCGACGGTACTGCGAGCGCCGTCGCCTTCGACTGGGCGAACATGCCACTCCGCGCCGGTGCGTGCCCGCGTGCCTGACCACGCTGATCGACCAACACGAGTGCGCGCAGAGCACCCGCCTGCGACGCCGCCACCACACGCGCACTCTGCAACGCGCCCAATGTCACCTGATAGACAACGCCGATCGGCTCGATCAACACGGGCAAGGCTCGCGCCGCCGCACCACCGCCAATCGAATAATCGCGATCCCCCGCAAAACGTGAAAGTACGACCGTGACCGACCCAACCATTCGCAACCCAACCGCCGCATCTGTGACAGGCGCGTGCCGCACCAGCACACGCACTACCACTCGATCCGCACCTGGCGTGGCGTCGCCCACTGCGGGCCTCACCACCACCCGCACCCACGTCACCGTCGGATCCGCCAGTACTGCTGCTGGAGGCTTTGCCGCGGACGCAACCGCCGGAGATAGCACAGCGACGAGCAAAACCAGCACGAGCAGTAGACGGAAGGCCATAGTCACAGTCTGCAGGACGATTCGCCTTCGCAGCCGGAACTCCTCAACAGACACACCGTGGCCCGGCTCGTTGCCACCACGCCACCACACCCGGCACAATGAGGGCATGCGTCTGCTGCGAGGACTACGACTGCTCGACGTCGTGCTGCTACTCGTCGCATTAACAGCGACCTGGCAAAAAATGTCGTGGGAGTCCGTCGGACGCGTCACCCTCGTCGATCTCCTCCAACTGCTCTTCCTCGCACTCTTCCTCCTCGACCGGGTCCTGCGCAGAGATGGGCGCCTGCCCCCCGCCGCGATCGTGACACTCGGCTTCATCCTCCTGCTCGCCAGTGTGCATCTCTCTGGCTTCCTCGGACTCGAAACGACGCAGGCCGTTGACCAGTGGGCGAAGGGCATCACGAAATGGGCGATCTTCGCAGCCTTCTTGGTCTGTGCGATCGCGCATATCGCGCGTCGTGGCGCGTGGCTCTGGTGGCGCGTGACCGGCGCGTTGATCGGCGGCATCACGATCAGCGCCGCCTACGGGTTGCTGCAAACGGCAGTCCGCTCGACGACTGGCATCGAACTCGACAGGATCTTCATCGCGCCGATCTTTCCCGGCGCCCGCCTGCTCGGCGCGAACCTCTATGGCGTCGTCTCCACCTACGACCAGTACGGCGTAACATCCCAGGCCAACGTCTATCGCCTGACCGGTTTTAGCGAAGACCCCAACCACCTCGGCGTGATGACCGCGGTGCCGCTACTACTACTGACCGCACTCATCGTCGGCGCACGCAGTGGCTTCGCAGCACGCCACCGCACACCGCTCGCCCTCGTCGCAGGCGTGCTCCTGATGGCGACGCTGCTGACGCAATCGCGCAGTGGCCTGCTTGGCCTTGGTGTTGGTGTCGTGATGCTGATCTGCTGGTATCGCAAGCGCTTCTTTAATCGCTACGTCGTCGCCACCTTAATCATTCTTAGTGCGGCTGGATTGATTGTGGCTTCGGCCAAAACAGCACAATTCGAACAGTTGATCGCGTCGCGGACATCGACCGGTGATCGCTCCTCCCAAGCCCATATCGAGTTCTACTCCCTCGTCGTGCCCATACTCGAGAGCTCGCCGCTGTTCGGCATCGGTGTCAACAACTTTGCTGTCTATTACGAGTTCCAGACTGGCCGCGCCGGCTTCGGACCACACTCGTTCTACGTGGCGACACTCACCGAAATGGGTATCGTCGGCGCGCTGGTTTGGTTGCTGTTCTTCCTCTGGGTCGCCAGTCGTCTGCGTGCGCTGCTGCGTGCCGGACTTGCACGCTCCGGCCTCGAGGCGGACGATGGCGTGTTGACAGCCGTCGCGCGCGGGCTCTCTGCTGGCTTTGTCGCCACGCTCGTCGGCAACATCTTTTATCTGACAATGATCTTTAGTGCCTTCTACGTGATCCTGTTGCTGATCCTCGCCGCCCCAGCGGCATTCGGGATCGAGCGCGTGCTGGCACGCCGGCGTACCCCGTCCAGCGCAGCGACGACGGCCCGACGACTACCCTATTGACGTGTACCTGCTCGAGCTGATCGGCTGGGTTGCGCTTGCGCTGCTGGTCTGGACGCATGTGGGCTACCCCATCTTCGCCTTTGCCTGGTCGCGCGTCGCGCCGCGGCACCTCGATACGTTTGAGATCGAACCGCGTGTCGCGCTGATCATCGCAGCGCACAACGAGGCCGACGTGATCGAAGCAAAACTCGAGAACGCGCTCGCGCTTGACTACCCCCGCGAGAAGTTGCGCATCATTGTTACGTCGGACGCCTCGGACGACGGCACAGACGAGATCGTGAAGCGCTATGCCAGCCGCGGCGTAGAGCTCGTACGCGCCGAACGCGGTGGAAAAGTCAATGCGCAAGACGCGGCCGTCCGCCTGCTTGATGATGCCACCGAGGTACTGGCCTTCAGCGATGCCAACTGCGCCTGGGAGCCAGACGCGCTGCGCGAACTCGTACGACCATTGTCCGATTCGCGTGTCGCGTACGTCTGTGGCCGACTCTCGCTCCGCAAAGCCGACGGCACCAATCGCGAGGGCGCGTACTGGCGCTTCGAGATGGCATTGCGGAGCTGGGAGGCGAAGATGCACTCGGTGACGGGCGGCAACGGTTCGATCTATGCGGTACGCAACGATGCCTACGTGTTCGTCGATCCACGCTTTGGGCACGACTTGTCGTTTCCGTACCTGATGGTTAAGAATGGCTGGATCGCAACGTACGCGCCGACAGCGCTCGCGTCAGAGAAACCGACGACGAACCTCGAAGACGAGTTTCGTCGGAAGATCCGGATGTTCGGCCATTGCTGGCTGATCGTCTTCCACGGTCGTATGTTCTCGCTGCTCAAGATGGGTCCGCTCTACTGGCTCGAGATGGTCTCGCACCGCCTGTTGCGCTATGCGAGTGGTCTGCTGCACGTGATTCTGCTCGTCGCGAGCCTCGTGCTCGCGGTCGAGATTGGCGGCGTCTGGTGGTGGCTACTGGCGGGGCAACTCCTCCTGCTGATCTTGGCCTTCGTGTCGAAGCGCTCGGGTGCGCGCATTACCGTGCTGGCGCTCGTCGAGTACTACGTGCTGGTCAGTGCAGCCACCCTGATCGCGCTATGGAACGCCGTGATACACGGCATCGAGCCCGTCTGGGAACGCCCGGAGGGCACCCGGTGAGTGGCTGGCAGGAGGTCGTCACGCGCGCCGTTGATATTACTGGTGCCAGCGTTGGTCTCGCCATTGCTGCTCCCATAATTGGCGTGTCGGCTTTTCTCGTCAAGCGCGAAGATGCCGGTCCCGCACTGTTTCGCCAGCAGCGTGTCGGCAAGGATGGTGCGCCATTTGACGTGCTCAAGCTGCGCACAATGATCGTCAACGCAGTCAGCCAAGGCGCGGGCTTCGCCGTCGACGAGGGCGATTCGCGCATCACAAAGATGGGAGCCCGTCTGCGTCGCACATCGATCGACGAGCTGCCACAGTTTTGGAACGTCCTCGTCGGCGAGATGAGCCTCGTGGGGCCCCGCCCGACACTGCAGTACCAGGTCGACAAGTACACGGATCGACAGCGGCGACGCCTCGAAGTCAAGCCCGGTCTGACGGGGTGGGCGCAGATCAATGGGCGCGCCGGACTGCCATGGGATGAACGCATCGAACTCGACGTCTGGTATGTCGAGCACCGCACGTTTCGGCTCGATCTTGAAATCATGTTTCGCACAGTGGGCGTTCTCTTCTCGGGCAGTGGTACCTATAAGGGTCAGGCGGGCGGCTGGCAGCCAACGGATGGGGGTTCGGTGTGAACGTCCTCCTGACCTGCGTTGGACTGCGTGTCGATGTCGTCCAAGCCTTTTGTGACGCGCTTGCACGACGCGGTGGCGGTCGTGTGATTGGCACGGATTCGAGTCTGATCGCACCCGCTCTGCCGTTCTGCGATATCGCCGTGACGGCGCCTGCCGTAAGCGACCCCGGCTACGCCGAGCACGTTCTCGCGACCGCTCAGCACTACGACTGCGCGATGGTGCTGCCGTGCTCCGAGTGGGATCTCGTGGCACTCGCCGACCTTGCGCCCGCCCTCCAGTCGATCGGCTGCCACGCCTTTCTTCCGACGGGTGAGGCGACTCGGCACTGCGTCGATAAGCTCGAGATGGCGCGATTTCTTGAGCAGCAGGGGATCCCAACACCACGCACCTTCGACCCCACCGAACTACCAGCGGATCTTCGCTACCCGGTGCTCGTCAAGATGCGCGAGGGACGCGGCTCCGAGGGAATCTTCCGGTGTGCCGATCGCAGCGAGCTCGACTTCTTCCTTGCCTACACGTCGCTGCCCTCGATGGTGCAAGAGGTCTGCCACGGCACGGAGTATTCGATCGATGTGCTGTGCGACCTTGATGGCCGCTGTCTCGATGCGATTCCGCGTTCGATGATCCAGTCCAAGGGTGGCGAGCAGATCAAAGGCACGACAATCGAAGATCCGGCGCTCGTCGAGGTGGGCCGAGCGGTTGCCGAGGCACTCGGACTGCGCGGGCCCGGCACGGTGCAGTGCTTCCGGGAGGAGACTGATCGACACGAGGTTACAGACGTCAACCCGCGCATCGGTGGGGCCTTCCCGTTGCCACTGGCAGCAGGCGGCGATTACCCGTTTCGGATGCTCGCGCTGGCGGCGGGCGAAGTGCTCGCCCCGCGCCTCGGCGAGTACGCTCGCGGCGTGACACTCGCCCGCTTCTACCATCAGGTGCTTTTTGACGCTGGCCACGAGGCATCGCTGCCGCAGCTCGACCTCGCCAAGCGAGGCGAGGCATGAGCGTCATCCGTGCCATCGGCACGTATCTGCCCGAGCAGACAATTGGCAATGACGAGCTGATCGAACGCTTCGAGTGGGACCGGACATTCCTCGAAGACAAGCTCGGCATCCACCAGCGGCACATCGCAGCTGAGGGCGAGGGCGCTGCCGACATGGGAGTCGCCGCCGCAGAAGACCTATTCGCAAAGGCTCCTGCCCTCCAGCGCGAGGACGTACAACTCCTGATCGTCTGCACGCAGAACCCGGACTATGGCCTGCCGCATACCTCAGCGCTCGTCCAGGACCGTCTCGGCTTGCCGACAACGACGGCGTGCTTCGATGTCGGCCTCGGCTGCTCGGGCTTCGTCTACGGCCTCGCTGTCGTCCGCGGCATGCTCGAGACGCTCGGGCTCGACAATGCGCTGCTGGTGACCTCCGACCCGTACTCGAAGGTGATCGACCCAGCCGATCGTGGCACCTCGCCACTATTCGGTGATGGCGCCGCCGCCACGTGGATCACGCGCGCAGGCGCGGGCGGTGTGGTCGGCGAATTCAGCTTCGGCACCGATGGCTCGGGCGCGCGCAATTTGATTGTCGAGCCCGACGCTGAAGGCAGGCGTTGCCTGTCAATGAACGGCCGCAGCATCTTCGAGTTTATGCTCGGGACAGTCCCCGCCGATGTCGATCGCGTCACGGCGGCGAACGGCATCACACCCGACGACGTCGAGCTGTTTCTCCTCCACCAGGCGAGCAACCATATGCTCTCCTACCTCGTCAGGCGAATGGCGCTCGACCCCGCACGCGTGCCGATCCGCATTCGCGATACGGGCAATCTCGTCTCGTCGTCGATTCCGTTCCTGATTGCCGAGCTCGCCCGCGAGGGCGCCCTCGCCGACAAGACGACGCTACTGAGCGGCTTTGGTGTGGGCCTTTCGTGGGCCTCGACGATCGTCCGCTTCGATGCGGATCCGATCGCCTAGGGATTTCGTGATGGGGTCATGGCTGGACAAAGGGGTCAGACCCCTTTGTCCAGCCATGACCCCATCACGAAATCCCTCCACTCACGACGCGTAGACAGCTTCTGTCTGCGCCGCGATCGCGTCCCAGCTGAACGGACCATCTGCCGCGGCGCGGCTGGCAGCAGCCATCGCATTGCGCCGGGCCGGATCGCGCAATAGCTCGATCAGCGCATCGGCAAGCGCCTCGGGGTCAGCGGGCGGCACGACGAGCCCTGCCCCGTGCTGCTCGACCACCTCGGCGAAGCCACCGACACGCGTCGCGACAATCGGACGGCCGAGGGCGAGTGCAGCGAACAGGACACCCGACTGGTCGATGCGGCGATACGGCAGCACAATCACCTCGGCGCGCAGCATCGCGCCGACAAACTCTGCCGTGGGTGTAAAGCGCAAGTCAGCGGTAATGCCACTGTCTGTTTCAGCGGCCATACGCTCCAGTCGCACGGCACCAGCAGGGTCGCCAAGCACGCGACCCGCAACAAGTAGCTGCGCCTCTGGAAAAGCAGCACGCACGCGCGGCCAGGCATCGAGCAGGGTCTCCAACCCCTTGTAGGGGCGCAGCAGACCGAGCATCGCGACAAGCGGTGCGCCATCCGGAATAGCAGGAGCGATCGGCTCCACAGCGCGGTACGCGGTCAGCGCGCCGTGCGGCACCACATGCACCTTGCTGGGCGCGATACCAAGCTGGTCGACGAGCGCAGAGCGACCATGCAGCGAGTGCACAATCACGCGACCAAAGGCGCGCGCGTTCTTCGCCGCTCGCCGCAGCCGCTTCGGCGTCGGGTTATTCGGCAGCGCATCGTGCGCGGTATAGGTAACGGGTACCCCGAGCAGTGCCTCGACCAGCCGCCAATAGCCGCGATCGACCGTGCCGAGCGGCAGCCACTGGACGTGGATGGCACCCGGACGGTGGCGGATTAGGCTCGGCATCAACAACGCGAGATCAAACGGGTGCTCGAGACCGCGAGCGACCTTTCGCGCCGACCCCGGCAAATGATCCGCTAGGCGATAGAACGCGTGGTGCACACGGACACCCGCGGGTGCGGGAGGCTGGGGCACGCGCGGAGCGCTCGTCACTAACGACACATCGTGGCTCCGCGCTGCCAACGCCGCAGCCAAGGCGTCGTCGTACGGACGCGTCTCACCCCGCGGATCGACCAGTAGAATCCTCATCAGCCATCCTCAAAGCGGTCGCCCATAGGCCCGATCCTACCGGCGCCACCTACGCCGAGGGTTCGCGTACCATGGGGAGCGTGGTGGCACCGCAAGGAACCGAGGCGGAGATCAGTCTCCGAGATTACGTCGACCGCATCGTCGCCCGCTGGTGGATCGTTGCGATCTGTATCGTGCTGGCGATCATCGGCTCCTTCACGCTGACACGCACACAGAACAAGAATCTGACCCGCGGGGTGGCCACGGTCTACCTCGGCCAACCCGTCAGTCCGAATGGATCACTCGTACCGAACCCACTTTCGTCAAATCCGTTGTTTGCCAACGCCTTGGCGCGCCAAGGCGCGTACCAAGAGCCGGCCGCCAAGCGGGCTGGTCTCAACACGAATGCGCTGGTCGGTAAAGTCTCAGTCGAACTGATCTCGACAGCCGTTGGTGTCAAAGGCACGGCCGTCCCACTCGCACGAGTAATCGTGCAAGGGCCCTTCACGGCAGCACAATCGGCAGCGGCGGCGAACGCGCTTGCCAACGCGATTGTCGCCGAGTCGAATACGTACACGAACGCGAAGAAGACCGAAGTGATCGCCGCGCGCGATCGCCTCCGTGCCCGCCTCGAGCAGTTGGCCACTGACAGCACTGCCACGCAAGACCGCCTCGATGCACTCCAACAGACCAACCTAACCCCGGCCGAACGCAGTTCGCTGACGACACCCCTGATCGCGATGCTGCAATTTGATTCCAACACCGAAGCAATCCTGACCGACAAGCTCCCTGATCTAGAAACACGAGTCGCCTACATCGAGAACATCGAGGCGGGCCGCGTAATCACCGCGGCGCGTGGCGCGAAAGTCGCACCAACCTCGAAGCAGTTCTCCCTGTTCGTCGCGATCGTGCTCGGTTTGCTGATCGGCATCCTCGCCGCCACCCTCTCGACGATCTTCTGGCCGGTGCGGCCGATCCTCGAGACTGAGGCGAGCAACACCCCCTAGGGGTACCCTTACGCCATGCCAGTAACCGTTGTCACCGGTGGAGCAGGGTTTCTTGGGTCGCACCTCTGCGAGCGACTGCTGGCCGCCGGCCACACGGTGTGGTGCCTCGACAACCTCGATACTGGCTCGCTGACGAATATCGCGCACCTCCGCAACGACGAGTTCAGCTTCGTCAATCACGACGTTACGACCCACATCGAGATCCCAGGGAGCGTCGACTATGTCTTCCACTTCGCCTCCCCGGCAAGCCCAATCGACTATCTCCGACTGCCGCTGCAGACACTCAAAGTCGGCTCGTATGGCACGCACAACGCCCTCGGTCTAGCCAAAGCCAAGCGCGCGCGCTTCCTGACCGCCTCGACCAGCGAGGTCTACGGCGACCCTCTGGTTCACCCGCAACCCGAGTCGTATTGGGGCAACGTCAATCCGATTGGCCCGCGCGGCGTCTATGACGAGGCCAAGCGCTACGCCGAGGCCATGACGATGGCGTACCACCGCCAGCAGGGCGTGGATACAGCGATCGTCCGCATCTTCAACACCTACGGCCCGCGCATGCGCGCCTTCGACGGCCGTGCGATCCCCACCTTTGTCCGACAGGCGCTTGAAGACAAGCCAATTACCGTCTTCGGTACGGGTGCGCAGACGCGCTCCTTTTGCTTCGTAGACGATCTGATCACCGGTATTCTCGCGCTCGCCTTCTCGGCCGAGCACGAGCCCGTCAACATTGGCAATCCCGAGGAATTTACGCTGCTCGAATTGGCCGAAATGGTTGTCGAATTGACTGGTTCGAAGAGCGAGATCGTGTTCGAGGCCCTGCCGGTCAACGATCCACAGCAGCGCCGCCCAGATATCACCCGCGCCCGCGAAATTCTCGGCTGGGAGCCGACGGTCGAGCTGCGCGAAGGCCTTACGCGCCTGCTCAACCAATCGAGCCGCGCCGAGCTAACCGGCCGCGTCGTCGGCGCCTGATTCTTCCGCTCAAGCGCTAATCCGACCGTGAGCGCAGAATCGCGATCCGGCAGGAAGTCTTCACCCCGCGCGGTAGACTGATAGTCGTGGCTACACCTGTCCCTCCGGATCCCGACTGGCTCGTCGCTACGCCCGCAGCAGCGGCGCCACACAAGGTTCGCGACACTCGTTCGCAGACCGGAGTCTCAACCCGACGCCTGCGCTATCTCGTGGGACGTATCCTCGAGGTACTCACGCTCTTGGCGATCGATGTCGCTGGCCTGACGGGCGCGATCTTCTCCGGACTGCTACTCCGCGAGTACCTCAATGCGCGGTCTGTCGACACGGCGCTAATGTGGGCTGCAGAGCGCGAGTGGCTTCCCTTCGTGCTGCTCGTCGTGATTCTGATCTTCGCGCGTAATGGTCTTTACCGTCCCCGCGAAACACGACCAGGTGGTGCGCAGATCGTGGCGGGCCTGTTCCTCGCCGTCGTTGTGATCGCCATCTTCTCGATCGTCACGAACAACGAACGCTTCACGACATACCTGATCTTCCCGTACACGTTTATGGCGTCAGCCATCCTGATCTCCGTGCTGCGCGGCCTCCTCAACGCGCTGATCGAGTCGACTGCTCGCCTGATTGGCGTCGAACGACGTGTCCTCGTCGTGGGTAAGCCCGACGCCACACGCAGCGTCGAAGCAGCCTTGCGGGACGGCGCCCCGGGCGCAGGCCTGCGCATGGTTGCTCATGTCGACGACATTGCGCACCTCGCGGATGCAATTGCGGAGCACCACCCGCACGATGTCGTGCTCGCCCGCCCACCCGACGACGAGACAATGCTGATCGCCCTCGAGGCCTGTCACGCGCGCCGGATTCGGCTGCGCGTCGTGCCCACAGCGGCCGGGCTGCTGGCCCACCACGCCGACTATGTGCCCGGACTTGCCGTACCACTATTCGACATCGTTCCGCCAACAATCGAAGGTGTCGACTGGGTCCTCAAGCGCGCCTTCGATCTGGTCATCTCGACGCTACTCCTCGTACTGCTCAGCCCGATCCTGCTGGTCTCGATCCTAATGATCCGCCTCACCTCGCCGGGACCCATCTTCTTCCACGATCAGCGCGCCGGACTTGGCGAGGAGACCTTCGCGATGCTCAAGCTGCGCAGCATGGTTTCGAATGCCGAGCAGGCGCAGGCCGAACTGGAGGAGCAGAACGAGGCCGATGGAGCGCTCTTCAAGATTCGCAACGACCCCCGCATCACCCCGGTCGGACGCGTGCTGCGGCGCTTCTCAATCGACGAGTTGCCACAGCTGCTCAATGTCCTAAAGGGCGAGATGAGCCTCGTTGGTCCCCGCCCGCTACCGATGCGTGACTACCAACTGCTCGAGCCATGGCATCGCCGCCGCTACAGCGTGCTCCCGGGCATTACCGGGCTCTGGCAGGTCTCGGGCCGATCGAACCTCGGCTTCGACTCGCTTGTCCGCCTCGACTTCTTTTATCTCGAGTCGTGGTCGATCTGGATGGACATCGCGATCATCGCGCGCACACCGCTCGCGATTTTGCGCGGTCGTGGCGCGTACTAGTTGTAGTCCCTATAGGGGTTACAACTAGCCGAGCTCTTCGAGCAGCGCCGCGACGAGTCCGTCAAGGTCGTACTCGGCGGCCTCGGCGGCGATGCCGACGCCGAGCTCGCGCATCACAGCACTCGTGACGGGGCCGATTGAGATCCCGCACAGCTCCGTGAGGTCGCGTTCGGGATAGGCGGCGACGAAGGCCCGCACGGTCGATGCGGAGGTAAAGGTGACGGCGTCTGCTTCGAGCGCACCATCACCGTCGGGCACGGCGTACTCGGTGCGATAAAGCACGGCGATGTCGACGCTGGCTCCCGCCTTGGTGAGGCCTTCCGGCAGCAGGTCGCGGGCGTCTTCGGCACGCGCGATCAGGACGCGTTTGCCGTCGACGCGATCGCGAATCGTCTCGAGTAGTGCCTCGGCGATTGCGCGCTCCGAGACGACGTCGGCGACGATGCCGATCGCCCGCAGCGCAGCGGCTGTGCCGGGCCCGATCGCGGCCACCTCGACGCCGGCAAGCGCGCGCGCATCGCCACCAATGCGCTTCAACAGCAGGGAAGGCGTGTTCGGGCTGGTCACGCAGACGAGGTCGTAGTCGCCCGCGATGATTGCCGCACCCTCGACGGGTTCGATGCGGATGGTGGGTGCGCTGATCACGCGCGCGCCGAGATCGGTCAGTCGCCGAGTTAGGCCGTCAGCCTGCGCCCGCGCGCGCGTCACGGCGATCACCCGGCCCGCCAGGGGCAGCCGTTCGGCCCAGCCGATTGCTTCGCGCACACCGACGACCTCGCCAATGATTGTCACGGCGGGCGATGCCACACCAGCCACTTCGGCATGTTGGGTAATGGTCGCCAGCGTGCCTGTCGTGACGCGCTGGGTTGGGAGTGTGGCGCGCTCCACGATCGCGACGGGTGTCTCTGCTGGTCGGCCACCAGCGATCAACGCGGAGGCGATCTTGTCGAGCCTCCCAACACCCATCAGAACAACCAGCGTGCCGCCAGCCTTAGCCAGGGCGTCCCAGTCGGTTTGCGTCTCCGGCTTGGCGGGGTCCTCGTGGCCGGTCACGATCGTGACGTGCGTCGAAAGACCCCGGTGCGTGACGGCAATGCCTGCAGCAGAAGGCGCGGCAATCGAGCTCGAAATGCCCGGCACAACGTCGTAATCGATCCCGGCGGCGTGCAGCGCCTCTGCCTCTTCCGAGCCACGACCGAAGATAAACGGGTCGCCGCCCTTGAGTCGCACAATCAGCCGCCCCGTCTTGCCATGCTCGATGAGGCAGGCATTGATCTGGTCCTGTGTCATCGCGACTTTGCCGGGCGCCTTACCCGCGTCGATCAGGACACAGTCGGGGCGCGCCTCGAGCGGCAGCTGGTCGCCGACCAGCCGATCGAGCACCAGCACGTCGGCGCGACGCACGAGGTCGAGACCGCGCACGGTGATCAGCCCTGGATCACCTGGTCCGGCCCCGACGAGGTAGACCGTCACGCGGGTGCCTCAGCGAGCAGTTCGCGACCACCATCGGCAAGCAACCGATCGACAATCGGCTCGACGAGCTCGCCCGGCGTCGCGCCCGTTGCTTCGTGGCGGATCGTGCGCGTGCCGTCGGGCGAACTGACCCAACCAAGCAAATGCCAGGCGGTGCCGTCGTCGAAGGCGTGCGCGGCGACCGGCACCTGACAGCCGCCACCCAGACGGCGCGTGACGCCGCGTTCGGCGAGCACTGCGGCACGTGTCGCGGCGTCGTCGGCGACCGTTGCGCGATCTTCATCACCCACCCGTGTCTGCAGGGCGATCGCGCCCTGCCCGGACTCGGGGACGATCATCTCGATGGGAAAGCGAAAACCGATTTCGTAGTCGAGACCAATGCGGTCGAGACCACAGGCAGCTAGGACGACGCCGTCGAGATCGCTCGTGGAGCGCTGCGCGAGCCGAGTCTGGACGTTGCCGCGCACGGGCACCATCGTCAGGTCTGGGCGCAGTGCGCGCAACGCTGCTGTGCGACGCAGCGATGATGTCCCGACGCGTGCTGCGACAGGGATCTCGCCAAAGGAACGAGCTTCGCCACACCAAGCATCCCGCGGGTCTGCGCGCGGTAAAAACGCAGCGAGCGTGAGGCCCTCGGGTTGCTCTCCCGTCAAGTCTTTCGCCGAATGGACCGCGACATCAATCTCGCCCGCGAGCAGTGCCTCTTCGAGTGCTGAGGCAAACGCGCCCGGCCCCAACTCGCCGAGCGGCGTCGATTGCGCAGTATCGCCGCGCGTCGCAACAATCACCACCTCGATTGAGAACCCCTCGACGGTGAGTGCTTCGGCTGCGAGCCGCGCCTGCGCCTGGGCGAGCGGCGAGCCTCGCGTGCCGAGGCGAAGCAGCATGCTCATTCGGGTGTGGCATTCGTACGCGCAGCGGCTTCGAGCTCGTCGAGTGTCTGCTCGAGGCGCGTCAACTTACGGCCGATGATACCCACGTACGCGAGGATCAAGAACCAGACAGCGATGTACGCACCAGCCACGTACGGGAAGGCTTCCTGAAGTGTCATGCGTCTTCTCCGCGTGCTGCACGTTGGAGTTCGAGCACGCGAGCCGCCGTCCGTTTGCCACGCAATTCGACGGAAATTAGCAGCGCCATCAGACTAAGCATGCCTGCGAATCCGACAAGAAACGTCAAGAGAAACGAATTTGGCATTGCAGCACCCGAACTCGAGAATACCGTTGGGTGGATCAGGGTTTCGGCAATCCGGACGGCGAGGAACGATAAGGGGATCAGACCAACACCAAGCAAAGCGAAGACGGCGCTTGCTGTACGCCGCCGCTCGCCCTCATCGAGCGAGAAGCGCAGCATGAAGTACGCGCAGTAGTAGAGGAACAGGATCAGGAAGACGTTGATCTGGCGATCACCCCAATTCCACCAGACCCCCCACGAGGCTTTTGCCCAGATCGGTCCTGTCAGAAGCACGAGGGTGCCGAAGATCGTGCCGGAGTGGACGCCAACGTACGACCGTAGATCCCAGACCTCCGTGCGACGCCACAGGTACATCGCGGCGGAGACGGCGCCGAAGCCGAAGGCGACGTAGGAGGTCAATGCAATTGGCACGTGAAAGTAGAAGATCTTCTGGCTGAGGCCCTGATCGATGTCCTCTGCTGTCCACCAAAACGCCATTGCGAGCGTGAGTGGGATCAGAATCGAGCTGAGGATCAGTGGAATCATCGTGGCAGGGCGGGCGATCATCAATCTCCTAGAAGGTGCTCGGAGGTCCCCCATGCGAGGGCGACAAACACGAGGTCGTAGAGTGCCAGAAATCCGAGTGGTCGGAGTCCTCCTACCTCTTCGCCGAACGCTCCATACGTGGCCGTGACGCCGGCGAGCACGATTGGAATGACGAGTGGTAAGACGAGTACGGGTAGCAGCACGTCACGGGTGCGCGCGCCGAGAGCGAGGGCGGCTGCCAGCGTACCGACGAGGGCGATTCCCAGATCGGCAAGTACCAGAGCAATCAGCACGGTTGGCAGACTGGGCCCACCGTTTTGGAAGAAGAGCAGCCACCAGATGGGGACGGCGACAAGCTGAACGACGATCAAAAATCCGAACTGTGCGAGCGCAGCCCCGATCCAGATCGCGGCACGGTCGATTGGTGCGAGCAGCAGCGCGTCAAGGGCGCCCTCTTCTTGTTCGGCGGCGAAGGTGCGCTGCAGACCGAGTACGGCGGTGAAGACGACAGCGGCCCAGAGCATGCCGGCTGCGGCGCGATTGCCGGCGCCCGCGTCGCCGCTGAGGGCGAAGTGCACGATCACGATCGTTGCGGCGATGAAGAGCAGCATCGCGAAGATAACTTCGCGACGCCGGATCTCGAGCACGAACTTGACCCGTGCGATGCTGAGGGCAGCGGCGATCACGCAATGCTCCCTGCTGCGAGTCGGATTGTCCGCACCGCGAGTCGCGTAGGGAGGTCGTGGTCGTGGCTCGCAATCACCTGCGTACGGATGCCGAGGCCAGCGCGCAGGGTCTGGTCGAGCAGCGCCCGCCCGTCTGCGTCGAGTCCGCTGGCGGGTTCGTCGAGCAGCAGCAGGACGGGATGGTGCGCGGTTGCTCGGACGAGTGCGAGTCGTTGCAGCATTCCGCGTGAGAAGCCGTCGATTCGCTCCTCGGCACGGTCACCGAGGCCGGCCTGCTCGAGTAATGCGAGCACGTCAATATCGGGCTGGCCGTGTAGTCGCGCGTGCAGCTCGAGGTTCTCGCGCGCGGTCAGTCCACGGTAGAGCTGCGAACGATGGCCGGCATAGGCCATGCCGGCGCGCAGATTCCGTGGTGCGCTGGTTGCATCTACCCCATTGATTCGAGCGCTTCCGGCGGTCGGGCGCAGGAGTCCAGCGGCAAGCCGCAGCAGCGTCGATTTGCCTGCGCCGTTCGGCCCGAGCAGCACGATCGTTTCGCCAGCAGCGATCGTCAGGTTCGCCTTGCGCAGCGCAAGGCGCTCGCCAAATCGCTTCGAGCATTCCGTGAGGGTGACCTCGGGCGGGAGCATCGAGTGGAGCGTAGGTCAGCCCCTTCGTGTTGGGGTCAGGCCCCAACACGAAATCCCCGTCCTTCATCTTGGGGATTGACCCCAAAGGTGCGTCGCTGGCGTAGGCTGCCCGTCGTGCTCACCGTCAACGGCTACACGTTGTCCTTGCCCCTGCTCGTCGCGGCTGCCCGCGCTTCCGGGCCAGTTGGGGTGCACGTCGAGGCGATTGAGCGGATGCGCGTCAATCGCGCGTTTGCTGAGCGAGTCGCTGAGCGCGGCGATCTGGTTTACGGGCTGACGACGGGCGTTGGCGTTCGCAAGAAGCGCACGTTGGATGCTGAGGCGATGCGGCAGTTCAATCGCCGACTCGTCCGTGAGCACGCAACAGGTCAGGGGCCGTCGCTGCCACCCGACGTCGTGCGCGCCGCAGGGATCCTGCTGCTCAACCAGCTCGCCGCCGGCCGCTCGAACGTGCGGCCCGAGACCGCCGAACATATTGCCAGGCGACTCAGTGACGGCATCGACATCGCCGTGCCCGTCTACGGAACGACTGGCATGGGCGACATTCAGCCGCTGGCACACCTCATGCTCGGGCTGCTCGAAGGCGTCGAGCTCGAGGCCGGCGAGGCGCTGCCGCTGATCGGGCAGAGCTCGATCGTCACCGCACACGCGTCAATCGCCATCTACGACGCAGAGATCCTGCTCGAGACGCTCGCCACGCTGATCGCCTTCGACTTCGTGGCGTACGCGGCGAACCCGAGCCCGTTCCATCCTGCTGCCGCCGAGGTTCGCCCGTACCCGGGTTATCGTCGCGCTCTCGTCGCCGTCAGACATCTGCTCGTCGGCAGCACCCTGACTGAGGACCCGCTCCATCTGCAAGCGCCGCTCTCCTATCGGGATGCGGGTGCGATTCTCGGCGCGGCCTACGACACCTTCGCGTTCTGCGTGGGTCAGCTCTCGATCGAGCTCAACGCGCACCAGCAGAATCCGCTCGCTTTGATCGAGGAGGACCGCATGCTGTCGGTCGCCAACTTCGACATGCAGCCGCTCGCCGCACTTCTCGACTTCGCCCGCATCGCGCTCGCGCCGTGCCTAACCGCGCAGTGCGAGCGCTCAATCAAGCTGCTACAGGCCAGCGAGACTGGGCTGTCTGATGGCCTCGAGCCACCTGGTGATGTGCATGTCAATGGCTTGTCGGAGTTGGCCTGGCCGCTACAGGCGCTGACCGCCGAGGCGCGCACGCTGATCCAGCCCGTCTCAGCCGAGATCGGCTCGGCGACGCAGGCTGAGGGCCTCGAGGACCGCATGACGATGGCGGGCCTGGGCGCTCGGCGTCTTGCAGAGATGACCGACCTTGGCTTTCGCGCGGCGGCCATCGCCTGTGTGATTACCTGCCAGGCGATCGACCTGCGCGGCGTCGAGCGGCTCGGCCCAAATCTCGCACCGATCCACGCTGCGATTCGCGAGCACGTTGCAGCACTCAGTCCAGGCGATCCGCCGCCTGCCGACCTCGAGCCGCTGATCGCCGCGCTGCGCGGCGGCCTGCTGGCCTAGGCCCGAAGGCGGAGCACGTCTGCGACACCGTCGGTGGCCGACACTGCCGCCTCTCGTGGCGTTTCGCCACAGTCGAGCGCTGCGGCGAAGAGTGCCGTGTACATGTCACCAGCCCCGACGGTATCCGCCAGCTGCGGGATCCGGTCGGCAGGGATACGGAACGCTTCGGGTTGATCCTCCGTCCAGATTTCGCTACCGCCCTCGCCATAGGTGATCAGCACGATCGGGACACCAGCACGCGCCATCGCGGCAGCATCCGTGCCACCGAGCAGGGCCTCAGCCTCTTCGTCGCTAAACTTGACGGCACTGACACCCGCAATCCACGCCGGATCGAATGGTCCTGTTGGTTGTACGGGTCCGAGCCCGGGTCGCGCTAAACCTTGCGCATCGAACACGACGCGTCGTCCGAGGGCACAGAGTGCGGCGACGGAAGCTGGTGGCACGTCATTGCGCCACTGCGTACCCACCACAATCGTGGACGCGTTTTCCAATGAGGAATGAGCCCAGCCAGCGATGTCAGCGGGTAGAAAGGGGTCGCCGAGCGCAACGATCTCGTGGTCACGCAGCCCTCCGGGCTTGAGCGTTAGACGGCTGACGAAGGTTGCTCCCGTTGGACCGATCAGGACGGGGAGTCCGCGACGGTTGAGATCTGCGTGCAAGTTGTCGTCGCCGCCGCGTGTGACGACGACGCCGCGTATGCCCGCCGCGACCAGTGCCTGCGCGGCGAAGACTGGCGCTCCTCCGCAGCGGTGAACCTCGTGCCCATCGGGATAAATGATCTCGTCCTGCACGGTCTGCCCGAGCAGAGCAATCATCGACGCAACGCTCCCCAAGCGAGGTACGCGTAGGCGGTGAGGGCGATCGCCCAGCCGACGATGGCGAGCAGGTCGGGCCCCGTCCCCGCACAGCCATACGTATCACCCGCCACACAGAGGGCTTGTGCGAGCAGGCCAAAGCCCCCGGCGAGCCCGCTCGCCGCGAAAATAGCTAGTGCAATCCAGGTTCTGCCGTGGTGGTACCCACCACCACGGATCGCCAACGCACCGGCCGAAACGATCATGCTGGCAAGCAAGGCGAAGGCCGTGAGTGACCAGTATTGCAGCCCGATCTGGACGATCAGCAAAGCGGTTGCAAGGGGCAGAATGACTCGAGCAAGTGGCTTGCCTTCTCCGCGGGCGAGTCGGATAATCGTCACCACGACGAGGATTGCGGCGATTCCCGATGCTGTTGTGAGGGCGAGGTTCATGGTCGGCTCGTACCGTAGACGTTTACGCCATGCACCGCACGTGCTCGTTTGGTGGTAGCGTTCGCCGTGTAAGGGAGGTTCGAATTCATGCCGTTTGACTTTGGAATTTGGCAGATCGCGATTGTGCTTGTGATCGGGCTACTCGTGTTTGGGCCGAAGAAGCTGCCAGAGCTGGGTCGTGGTTTGGGATCGGGCATGCGCGACTTCCGTCGGGGGCTCTCGGGCGAGGCAGACAATGACCCGCCGGTACCGCCTGTGGTCGTGCAGTCGACGATTCCCGTGGTCGAGACGGCGATTCCGACCGCCGAGCCCGTTGCCGCTGCTGCCCACGTAGCTGACGACGCGGTGATGGCCGATGCCGAGCCCGACGCTACTGCGGACTCTCCTCGCGCTGAGTAGCGCGTCCTAGACGGGGGTCACGATCATGCTGGCTGGACTCCGAAGTACGAAGCGCATCGAGCATTCCGAAGAGGTCCCGATTACGGATCATTTGGAGGAGTTGCGGAATCGCATCATCATTTCGCTGATCGCGCTTGCTGTGGCGTTTGTGGTCTCCTTTTGGCAGCACCAGTGGATTATTCGCTTCCTTAACAGTCCCTTGCCCGCAGATCTTCCGGAGCCGATGGTCCTGAATGTGGCAGAGCCATTCATGATCGCGTTGAAGGTGTCGGTGGCGGGTGCCGTGATTCTGACCTTGCCGCTTCTGATCTATCAGATCTATGCCTATGTGATGCCCGCATTCGATCCGGACCACCGGCGGCGCACGTGGCCGTACCTGACGGGTGCGTCATTGCTGTTCTTTGTTGGCTTGGCATTTGGCTACTTCTTGATGTTGCCCGCGGCCTTGTCGTTCCTCATCAATTATGACGCAGAGCTCTATAACCGACAGATCCAAGCGGCTAGTTATTACACCTTCGTTGTGTGGATTCTGCTTGGTTCCGGCATTATCTTCCAGTTGCCGTCGGGCACCTTCTTGTTGTCGACCGTCGGCTTGATGAAGGCAAGTTGGATGCGCAAGAATCGTCGCATCGCGATCTTTATATTGGCGGTGATTTCAGCCGCGTTGCCCGGTGGCGATCCCGTTTCGATGCTGATGGCATTGGCTGCGTTGCTCGGGTTGTATGAGGTTTCGATTTACGTAGCGCTCTTCGTCGAGCGCGGCAAGGCCCGGGCGGCGGCGGAGGAGCTTGAGTCCGATTCCGATTCTGATTCTGATCCCGAGCCTGATCCCGAGTCTGATTCCGATCCTGATCCCGATCCTGATCCCGAGTCTGATTCTGATCCTGATCCCGATCCTGATCCCGAGACTGATTCTGATCCTGATCCCGAGTCTGATTCCGAGTCTGATCCTGAGTCTGATTCCGATCCTGATCCCGAGTCTGATCTCGAGCCTGATCCCAAGCCTGCCGAGGACGTGTGACGCAGGTCTATCTTGCTGATCATGTCCTGCCAATCGGTTCTGTACCGATTCGGAATGGGGCGGTCGCTGTTCGTGATGGGGTGATTTTGGCGGTTGGGCCCCGCGCTCAGGTGTTGGCAGAGTGTCCCGTTGCGGGGGTCGAGGAACTTGGCGCGGCGGTGCTCTTGCCAGCGCTGGTCAACGCGCACACGCACTTGGAGTACGCGACGTACGGGGGCTTCGGTGATGGGCTGCCGTTCGCTGCATGGTTGGCAGATCACGTTGCGCGACGCACTCGGCTACTGCCGGGCGATGCCGAGGCAGCAGCTGCGCTTGGCGCACTGTTATCGCTACAGGCGGGGGTCGGGACGGTCGCGGATGCCTCGTATTCGGGCGTCGCCGTCGCAGCAGCGAGCGATGCGGGCCTACGCGCCATCATCCACCTTGAAGTATTTGGTGGGCCGGATGCCGATCCTGTGGCGGTCGCCGCCGCACTCCAGTCACGGCTCGCTACAGCGGGTGCGGAGGCGGGTGGGCTCGTTCGTCTCGGCGTCTCCCCCCATAGCCCCTACACCGTGTCTCCGGCGGTATTCTGTGCGGTCGATGCGCTTGCGCGGGAGCAGGGCCTGACGGTGATGACGCACGCTGCCGAGTCGGCTGCCGAGCTGGAAGCCGTGGCGTACGGCACCGGGCCGCTTGCTGATGCGCTGGCCGAACTGACGCAGATCGAGGCGACGGGTATGCACCCGATTGATCTCCTCGCCGATGGGGGGTTGCTCCATCCGGGGGTCATCCTCGTCCACGCGGTGCAGTTACTTCCAGGCCACGTTGAGCGCATTGGCGCGGCGGGTGCGAGCGTGATCCACTGTCCGCGCTCCAACGCGTTGCTTGGTTGTGGGGCAGCGCCAATTGCCGATCTGCTCGCAGCCGGCGTGGTGGTTGGCATCGGTTCGGACTCGCCGGCTTCGGCGATTGACTTCGATCTCTGGGCGGAGCTGCGGACAGCCTTGATGGTGGCGCGTCAGCGCGAAGGTCGATCCGACGTGTTGACTGCCGCTGCCGTGTTGGAATGCGCCACGCTCGGTGGTGCGCGCGCATTGGGTATTGACGATCAGGTCGGCTCGCTGACCGTCGGGATGCGCGCGGATCTCACAGCCGTCGACCTGAGCGGTTCCCCGTATGCGAGCGTCGAAGATCCAGCGGTTGCAGCAGTGTTCTCCGGATCACCCGAGCGGACGCTACTCACGATCGTGGATGGCGTCGTGCGCTACCGTAAGGGTATAGACGCGGGGCGTCTGGCGTCGCTCGTGGCGGCTGCACTCCCTGGCCGCACACGCATGATCGGACCGACTACCTGATGGCGCGGAACAAATCCAGCAATTCCACGCGAGCCTCGGAGGAGACGAGTGCGACGCGAGGTAATCGCAAGCGCCAGGAGGCGCCGGCCTCGGCTACGCCGACGCTCAATGAGCGGCTGCGACGCAATGGCAGATGGGTGTTTGCAGCTCTCGTAGTGGTTTTCGCTTTATCGTTTGTGATCGCAGGAGTCGGCACGAGCGGGCCGTCGATGCTGGACCTAATTGGCCAGAACAATGGCTCGGATGCTCCGGTGACGAATAGTTCGGAGACGGCGGTGCAGGAGGCGAAGGCCAAGACGGTTGCGGCGCCAAAGGATCCACAGGCATGGATCGCGCTCGCGCAGGCGTACGTCAACACGGGTGAGAGCAGCAAGGCACCGGAAGCCTTGGAGAAGGCGGCCGGATTGGCTCCGAAGGATGTGGTGGTCCAGACGACGATTGCGGATGTGTATTTGGCGCTGGCTGGTTCGGCGTTGCAGCAAGCGCAGACGGAGTATGCGTCTGCCCAGAGTGGAGGCACCATCAACGGGTTAGCGGCGGTGCCGCAGACGATTGTTCCGGGTGGCTCGAATGGTGTGACGGCGTTTCAGACGGCGCAAGAGAGCATCGCGAGCGCTCAGTTGCAGGCTTTAAACACCCTCACGACTCGGCTACAGACGGAGGCGACGGATGCCTACACTGCAGCCGTCGAGGCAGAGAAGATCGTCACAGAGCTGACTCCGCTGGATCCGGCAGCATGGTTCCGGCTCGGGCAGATTAGTACGGCTGCGAACGACGCGCCGGGTGCGATTGCCGCCTATCAGCGATTCGTCAAACTCGCGCCTGAGGATCCGTTGACGCAGAAGTTGAAGGACGAGATTGCACGCCTCAAGGAGGCGTCGGCGGGTGCGGATCATACGGAGACGGGTGCGGATCACACGGAGACGGGTGCGGATCACATCGATTAGTACGTTGACGCACCCTTCAAGAATGTGGGTACCTAGCCCAGAATTCTGTGCCATTGGTACATTTTCCGCCGCGGGCCGTTAGCTCAGCTGGTAGAGCAGGGGACTCTTAATCCCAAGGTCGTAGGTTCGATCCCTACACGGCCCATTCCGCCCGAGTTCAGGCGAGCTTGGAGATCTTGACGGCGGTGCCGTAGGCGCAGATCTCTGTGCCCATCTGCATCATCTCGGAGGTGTCGAAGCGCATCGCGATAATGGCGTTTGCTCCCTTGGCTTCCGCCTCCTCGATCAACCGGTCGATGCCCTCTTGGCGACCATCGTGCAGCATCTTGGTGAGGCCTTTCAGCTCGCCACCGACGATCGACTTGAGGCTTGCGCCGATCTGCGAGCCAACGTTGCGGGAGCGGACGGTTAGTCCGAAGACCTCGCCGAGCACTTCGTCAACTCTGTAGCCCGGGACGTCGTTCATGGTCGTGATCAGCATCATGCACTCCTTTGTGCGAGAGGAGCAGACAGATTACTGCGCGTAGTGCGCGCTGTCACCTGTCCGCGTGTATTACGCGGATTGGTCGAGCCAGCGCACAGCGAGACCGCCAACACCAACGAGTGTCAGGACGCCGGCGAGGCCACCGAGCAGGATCACGCCGAGTGGTACGCGACTCTCGAGCGTTGGTACGGCGATTACCGCCTGTGTGGTTGTGGCGGGAGTTATATCGCCCGACCGCGCCGCGGCCGTAACTGGTGGATCTTCGTTCGTAACGAGCGGAACGACGATGTCGGGCAGTGGCACCGTGCCTGTTGGGGGTACGGGCGCCACTACCACGTCCGTCGCGTCCGAGCCCGCGCTGGCTGGCGGCTTGGAATCAGCGGCCTTGTCGCGCGCACGCGCCGCACGGATCGCGCCCATGATGCCCGAGTACATTTTTGCGTCAGGATCGAGTTGCTTCAGTGCAGAGGCGTAACAGTTTTGCGTGTGGTACGCGATACGCCCCGTGTAGAAGTACTCGTTGATGATGGTCTTGCCACAGTTGGCAGCGCTGGCGTTTGGCACAGGGGCGAGTAAGGCTGCCACGAGTACCGCGAGCAGGGCGAATCTGATGATGGGGGAGAAACGGGCCACGACTGCCCAGTCTAGTTGCCGTGTGGAAGATTTGCGGTGATGTATCACCCAGCCACGGGCAGTGTGTCGAGCACTACGCGGACGGATTCGTCGTCACCCGATAGTTGCAATGCGTGTTCGAGCGCCGCGCGACCAGCAGCCAGTTGGTTCCAAGCATAAGCAAGGTAGGTCCCATAGGCGAGCCATGGCTCGTAGTTTTTTGGTTCCAGTCGGATTGCCTCAAGCAGGGTCGCCTGTGCTCCTTGTGCATCTCCAAGCGCCTGCTGTGCGTCGGCCTGAGCGATCAGGGGAGCAACACTGAGCGGGTTGAAACGGTGGGCGCTAGCAGCGAACTCGAGTGCCACAGCGGGGTTATCTGCGAAGGCAGCATCGCTACGGATCGTGTCGCGCTCACTGAGCCATGTTGGCATGGCGATTAGGCCAGCGAGGATCAGACCAATGCTCAGTATTCCTGTAAGGCTACGGCCTGTGGGCGTGATCTGCCGTTGCCGGTTGGCTCCGGTGGCAATGGCTCCGGTGGCAATGGCACCGAGTGCTGCATAGATGATGGTCCCTTGGGCAAGCAGGCTCCAGTCGACATCGACTAGGCCTTGCGTGATAAAAGCAAGGCCGCCGATCGCAATGACTGTAGCGCCCACTTCGTCGCCTGGTTGTGTCCGACGAAGACCCACGATGGTGATTGTGACGAGGGCGATCCCACCAATCAGGAAGGGCAGGCCTCCCAGTAGACCGGTGCCGTAGAGCGCTTCGAGCAGCGTGTTGTGGGCTGAGTCTGTGATGTAGGTCGGGTTCTGTGTGATCTGCTCAAGCAGGCGAAATGTGCCAGCGCCCCAGCCGCGCCAAGGTTCGGCGCGAAAGCCGTCCCATGCTGTTGCCCACCAGTGGTCGCGTAAGTTGGAACCAATTCCAATCCGCACGCCCGCCTGTCCAATGGGACCGGTAAACCCCTCGCGAATCGCTGTGGCCATGCCGCTCGGGCCACCCGTCTTGATGACGAGGGCAATCACCAGCATGATCGCACCGGTGGCTGCGATCAGCAGCGTGCGGTGCGATGCGCGACCCTGGGGGCCGTACGGGGCTCCGCCGGGGATCAGCTTGACTGCAATGGCTGCCAGTACTGCACCCAGTAGAGCAGCTACAAGCATCCAGATTACAAGGCTCGGCCCCGCAGATTGCAGGCTTTGTTCTGGCGCTGTAAAGGCTATCCAGTTGGCAATGCGGAAGCCGATAATCACGGCTGGCACAACGGAGAAAAGTCCAATCAGGCGCATCCGCGGGGCTGCTGGCATGACGAGTTGAAGAACCAGAATTCCAATCAGAGCGAGCCCGAGACCAGAACGGGACGATGTTAAGACCAGCGCGAGCATGTTGATTGCTGCAATTGCGCCACCCGCTGCGCGATAGCGCCGATCGGAGTGAGTGGTCAGCGCGAGCCCTCCAAAAAGCCCTGTCAGGGCAAGGATGGCGAGGGCGTTCGGGAGTATCAGTGTGCCGGATAGGCGCGGGCTTAACTGCACCCCCGTCGTCCCAGCGAACGAGCGGGCGATTAGTGCCCAGCTGCTGGCGATGGTGGCGAGTGCGGTCAGACCGGTGGCGAAGGCCACGCCGGGGCGCCGCAATGCCGGGCCGAGCAGGATGCCGAGCGCGAGTGCCCCGAGATAGCCGGCGGCGAGAATCGCGTCGCTGATTGAGCTTGCTGGCGACAGCGACCAGAGGCTCGAGAGCGCAGCGACAACCGCAAAGAGGGTGAGCCCGGCGACCGCTACTAGGGTGGCGCGGCTTGGCACGACGTAGGGCCAGCGGCCAAGTGCGATCAGTCCGAGCACGATGCCGGCGGGGATCGTGGTGCCGGCGGCGATCAGGCTCGAGGAGCCGGGGGCGATGCCACCAGCGGCGAACAGCACGCCCCAGACGGCAAGTACCACGCCGGGGACCGCGAGCAGCACAGCAGCGGTCGGGCTGAGTCGGGGGAGGCTGCGCACAGGTCCGATAGTAGGCGGCTTTTCGGCCGCAGTTGCCGGCTTAGTGGTTCAGCGGGTCGGCGACGATCAGGAGCAGTCGGGCGCCAGCGAGCTGATCTTTGCGTACGCCTTCCATTGGCGTCGCGACGGCGCCCTGCAAGTTAAGGCGCTTGATCATGGCGGTGGCGGCGGATTTTCCGGCCGGATCACTAACCTGGTACATGACGTACGTCTTCATGTAACTGTGGTCGGGCGCGTCACTGACAGCGGCAATCGGATACTTGTTGAGCATCAGCTGGCGGGCGGCCTCAGCAGCCACGCCGTCGGAGCCGAGCCCATTCCAGACGGCAATTGGCGTCTTCGCGGCGGGTGGTGCGGCAACGACCACTACGGGCGCGGTCTTGGCAGTGGTGGCGGTGCTCGGCTGCCCAAGTGTGGTGTACAGCGCGGCCCCGCCCCAAACGAGGCCAACCGCAAGGATTGCGCCACCGGCGAGGATGCCTAAGAGAGCGAAGCGTTCGATGAAGCGGCGACGCCGGACGGCAACCCACGTACCGGTGTCGAGTAGGAAGTGGTGTTCTACAACTGCCATTGAGTGGACGTTTCGGCGTGGGCTCGGGCGTTCCTGCCGACTCGCGCCCCAGATTGCCCTCCACAGTAGGCTTGTTACATGTTCGTGAGCCTTGAGGGTCCTGATGGGGTGGGCAAGTCTACGCAGGTGGCACTGCTCGTTGCGCGTCTGCGCAGCATGGGGCTCGACGTCGTGCAGTGTCGCGAGCCGGGTGGGACCGAGCTCGGTGAGCGTGTTCGTGGCCTGCTGCTCGACGGTGATGTGGTGGTGGGAGATCGCACGGAGGCGTTGTTGTTTGCTGCAGCGCGGGCGCAGATCGTCGACGAGGTGATCCGGCCGGCCCTTGAGCGAGGAGCGTGGGTGGTCTGTGACCGCTTTATCGACAGCTCGATTGTTTATCAAGGTATCGCTCGCGGGCTCGGTGTCGATGCGATTCGCGATGCTTCGCTGTTTGCCACGAGTGGCGTGCTGCCTGTGCGCACGATCGTGCTGCACGGCGTCGAGCGTCGCGATGCCGTGCCCGACCGCATCGAGGCGGCGGGTGACGACTTCCACGAGAGTGTCCTCCGGGGCTTTCTGACGCTCGAAGAGCTTGATCCCAAACGGGTGCGTCTGGTCGAGGCTCAAGGATCGGTGGAAGCGGTCGCAGAGCGCGTCTGGGCGGCACTCGAGGATCTTTGTCCATGACGATCTCCCTACCCGGCCAGCCGCGCGCCGAGGTGCTCCTGCGCTCGGCGATTGCCGAGCCCGCCCACGCGTACCTCTTGCATGGCCCAGCCGGCACGGGCAAGCGCGATGCCTCGCGCGCCTTCGCGGCGCTGCTCTTGGGTTGCGATGTGCGTCGTATCGTGCCGGGTAGCCATCCCGATCTCGCGATGATCGAGCCGGAGGGCGAATCGCTCCTGGTGGACCAAATCCACGAGCTCTCGGCAGCGCTGCGCTATCGGCCGCAGGAGGCGGTGCGTCGTGTTGGCATCGTCGACGAGGCCGATCGTCTCAATCGCGATGCCGCTAATGCGTTCCTTAAAACGCTCGAGGAGCCGCCGGGCGATGTGGTGATGATCCTGATCGCCGACGACGTCTCCCGGGTGCTGCCGACGGTGCGCTCGCGCTGTCAACCAATTGCCTTCCCACCATTGTCGGCGAGTGCGGTGGCGGCGCGGCTAGAGGCGGATGGTGTTGCCACGGTGGAGGCGGCTGCGATTGGGCAGCGCGCGCGTGGCGATCTCGCCTTTGCTCGGCGCCTTGCCGCCGACCCTGCCGTGCAAACTTGGATCGCTGAGGTCGAGACCCGCGTTGCCGCCGCGCTGTCGGTCGGACTGGTCCAGGAGGACGCCGCAGTGCAGGCGACGATGGCGGGAATCAAGGCTGCGGGTAATCTGGCTGAGCGCCAGGCCGAGGCTCTCACGGCCGCTGCGTTGGAGCGCCTCGAGAAGCTGCCGGCATCGCGCGAGCTCAATCGCGAACGCAAACGGCTCGAGACGAATGGCAAGACGACGGCCACGCGGCGCAGACGCAGGGCAGAAACCGACATGATGCGTGCCGTGATCGCCACCGTACAACTTGTGATTCGCGACGTTCTCTGCGTGCAGGCTGGCGCACCCGATCGCAGTGTCTCGTCGGTCGATCCGGGCACGCTGGCCGAGGTCGCAGAGGCTGTTTCTCGCGCACGGCTCGAGCGCGGGATCACAGCGGTGGATGAGATCCGTGTTGCGCTTGTTCAGCCGATCAATGTCTCACTCGCACTGGCTGCTGTCTTCGCGCGTGTCGCGATGATTCGTCGCCGAGAGTCGGTGACGGCATGATCGTGGTCGGCGTGGTCTTCCAGTCGGGGGGCACGGTTGAGCTCTACGATCCGAGCACGGCTGAACTGATCTGGAACGATCGGGTGATCTGCGAGACCCCGCGGGGCGAGGAGTATGGCCGCATTGTTCAGCCCCCACACGAGCCGGAAAGAAAGCTCCCCGAGCGCGTCTTTCGCGTGTTGCGCAAGGCGACGCCTGAGGACGATGTGCGCCGTCGCGAGCAGCGCGATCGCGCCAGCGAGGTGCGGCGCGAGTTTCGCAGAGCGGTCGTGGCTCGGCACCAGAAGATTAAGGTGCACGGTGCGGAAATGCCATTCGATGGTCGCCGAGTGGTGGTGGGGTATACGTCGGAGGATCGTGTAGATCTCAAGCCAATCGCCCAAGAGGTCGGGCGCCGACTCGATATCCGTGTGGAGGCGCTGCAACTTGGGCCACGCGATGGCGCGCGCATCACGGGGGGTTATGGCCTCTGCGGCGACGTGCTCTGTTGCACGCGTTTTCCGGCGCACGAGCAGCGCATCACACTGCGCATGGCGAAGGATCAGGATCTGCCCGTCAACCCGGGTCGCGTGATCGGCCTCTGCGGGCGCCTGCGCTGTTGCCTGGCGTTCGAGCACCCCGTGTACCAGAGTTTTCGTGATCGAGCGCCCGCAATCGGCCGCACGGTCGCCACACCGGAGGGTGACGGGGTCGTGCGCTCTCTGCGCGTTCCTGAGGATGCCGTGCTGGTGCGTTTGAGCGATGATCGCGAAGTTGTTGTGCGGCTCGATGATCTCGTCGAGGTTGGCCGGGAGTAGTCGTTTTGGCTTCGAGTCGCCTAAGGTGTGTCTGCATACCCCAAGGAGGACGTGATGAGCGCTATCGCCGTTGGTGTTGATGGTTCGGACCGTTCGATTACCGCGCTGAATTGGGCGGCGAAGGAGGCGGCTGCCCATGGCTACACGCTGCGCATCGTCACAGCCTGGTCGATCCCTATTACGGCCTTGAGCCCTGGTGGTCTGCCCGCTCCGTACCCCATCGACGAGCTCGAGAATGATGGTCGCGCTGCGCAGGAGGCCGTGATTGCGAAGGCCGATATCCCCGCGGGCGTTGAGATTGAACACCACGTCGTCGAGGGTGGACCCGCCGCTGTCTTGATCGACGCTTCGCAGACGGTAGAGCTCTTAGTTGTTGGTAGTCGTGGCCATGGTGGTTTTACCGGCCTGTTGCTCGGTTCGGTGGGCCAGCAGGTGACGGGCCACGCAGCCTGCCCGGTTGTCGTGGTCCCGACCGCTAAACACTAGGCCTTGATGGCACGCACCCATCGCATCGCCCTAATCCCGGGCGACGGCATCGGCGTCGAGACGGTTGCCTCGGCCTGCATCGTGCTCGATGCGCTCGCACCATTGGCGGGCTTCGGCATCGAGTGGACGGAGTACCTGTGGGGCTGCGATCACTACGTCCGTACCGGCGCGATGATGGACGACGACGCGCTCGACCGTCTCGCAGAATCTGACGCGATTTTCTTGGGCGCGGTCGGCCGCCCAGATGTGCCCGATCACATCTCGTTGTGGGGGCTGCTGATCCCGATCCGACGACGCTTCGACCAGTACGTGTGTCTGCGGCCGGCGCGACTGCTGACGGGTATCGCTAGTCCACTTGCCGAAGGGCGCGGTTCGGTCGATCTTGTCATCGTCCGCGAGAATTCGGAGGGCGAGTACTCGGAGGTCGGTGGCCGTTTCCATCACGGGCAGCCGAGCGAGTTGGCGGTGCAGGAGTCGATCTTTACCCGCCGCGGCGTCGAGCGTATCGCGCACTATGCCTTCGAGCTCGCCCGCACTCGTGATGGTCGTGTTGTCTCGGCCACGAAGTCGAACGGCATTGTCCACACGCTTCCGTTCTGGGATGACGTGGTCGAAGAGGTCGCCGCGGGATACTCGGACGTCGAGTACGCGAAGTATCACGTCGACGCACTTGCGGCCCTACTGATCCTCGATCCCGGCCGCTTCGACGTGATCGTCGGCTCGAACCTGTTCGGCGACATTCTCAGCGACGTCTCTGCCGCGCTCGCCGGAAGTATCGGCATCGCGCCGTCCGGCAATATCGATCCCAGCGGCACCTACCCGTCGATGTTCGAGCCCGTGCACGGCTCGGCACCCGACATCGTCGGCAAGGGCATCGCCAATCCACTTGGCCAACTCTGGTCTGGTGTGCTGATGCTCGAGCACCTCGGCGAGGCCGAGGCGGCGGCACAGTTGATGGCCGCGATCGAGGGCGTCGTCGTGGATGGAGTGCTGACGCCGGACCTCGGTGGCACGATGCGTACCAGCGATGTCACGCGCGCCGTGATCGACCGCTTAGGCGGTTGATGGTGGGCGCGCATGCGAGGGCGGTGGCACTCGGACTGCTCGATATCGATCTTGAGGCGATCTACGGCTGTCCGGATCCATCCGGGGCGATGTTCGTCTCGCATGTCGTCCACGGCGATCTGCTGCACCTTTCGGGGACGGTCGCGACGCGGGACGGAGAACCGTACCTCCCGGGCGTTGTCGGCGCGGGAGTGTCGGTAGACCAGGCGCGTGACGCGGCGAGGGTGGCGTGTGTTGAGAGCATTCGCGTGATGGCCTTTGCGCTGGAGTCACTCGACCGCGTGCAGCGCATGATCACGCTGACGGGTTATGTCAACTCAGCAGCCGACTTCGAAGATCAGCCGCGCGTCATCAATGGCGCAACGGAGCTCCTCGTCGAGGTGTTCGGTCAGGCGGGGCTCTGTGCGCGAGCGGCAATCGGCTGCCAGGGTTTGGCATTGAACTCTTCGGTCGAGCTCGTGATGACCGTGCAGTTCGATGGTGGTGCGGTGCGCGATGCGTTGCCGACGCCGGCCGCGGGTAACTTCTAAGCTGGAGGATCACCGGCTGAAGTGATGCAAGCGACGCTTCTGATCGAGCATCGTGCCGTGATTCACGATTGCACGACCGCGCCGCGCTTCCTCTAGAATCGACTGCTCGAGCTCGTGTGGTGTGGCGAGCGGCTTCTCCAACCACCTGAGGACGGTCACCATGGCAACAACGCTGCTCGAGGCACACGACGAGTTATATGCGGCGATCAATAGGATGTTGCACGGGGACGCGGGTCCGCTGTGCGCTTTGGTGTCAGACGCTCCGGATGCGATGTTCGCCGGCCCCTTCGGTGGGATTGACGCGGGCGCAGAGAGCGTACGCGCGAACTACGAAGCGCAGGCGGCCCGGAAGCTCGGTGGTGAGGTCAACGTTTGCGATCTGCATGTCATCGATGGGACGGACATGGGCGTCACCGTCTGTGTTGAGTACGGCACGGGCCTTGTCATCGACGGCAAGCCGGGTTCCCTGCGCCATCGCGCCACTAACATCTTCCGACGCGAAGCTGATGGCTGGAAGCTCGTGCACCATGACACCGATCTGGCGTCGTAGGGCGCCAGCGGGTTGGGTTTCGTGATGGGGTCAGGCTCGGTTTCGTGGTGGGGGGCGGACGCCACAACCCCGCGGATGTGAGGTCCGCCCCCTCAAACCGTCTGTCGAGCGTGGTTGTGTGTGGGGGCGGACCTCACATCCGCGGGGTTGTGGCGTCCGCCCCCCACCACGAAACCGAGCCTGACCCCCGTCTTCGGGCCGGCGGGCCTGTGCGCTCGCGCGGCAATCGGCTGCAAGGTTTGGCGATGAGCTCTTCGGTCGAGCTCATGATGACCGTGCAGTTCGATGGTGGCACCGTGCGCTCGGCGTTGCCGCCACCCGCCGCGCGTAGTGGCTGATGCGCGCGCTTGCCGACTACATTGAGCCAAGCCCAGCTAGTAGTGCGCTGCGTAACGAGCGCAGGTCGCAACAGCATCAGCGTCTCGATCCGCTTCGGCGACTTCAAAGCGTTTGACGCCAAGATACGCCTCGAGCAGGAGGGGCGGTAGCCAGTGTCGGGCGATCGGATCTGTCTCGAGGGCATCGAGCGCCTCTCCGAGTGAGGTTGGGAGTTTGGTGGCTTCGAACTGCGATCGCTCTGCATCGTCAAGCACGTCCGCCTCGACATGAAGAATCGCGGGGGTCAGAAGCTCGTCGCGAATGCCCGCAAGTCCGGCGTGGACGATTGCTCCCAGTGCGAGGTAGGGACAGGCTGTGGCATCTGCCGCGCGGTACTCGAGTCGCGTCTGTGGCTCGGCGGGACGGCCGCCGATCGAAATCGGGGTCGGCAAGCGCAACATGGCCTCACGATTTCCATCGGCCAGACACGCAATGCCAGTGCTCCAGCGATGCGGCTGCAGCCGCACGAAGCTCGCTGGCGTCGGGGCAGTTAGTGCGACAAGCGCCGGTGCGTGGCGCAGTACGCCAGCTGCGAACGCACCCGCCAGCTTGCTCAGCTCTGTCGGCGTACCCATCTGCGGCTGTCCGGTTGCGTCGATCAGGCTGAGGTGAATGTGTGTGCCATTGCCGCCTCCATCGGGGTGCGTGATCGGCGTGAAGGTGATGGCGCGGTTCTCCGAACGAGCGAGTTCGCGGACCAGTTCGCGCAGGACTATTGCGCGGTCGGCTGCTGCCACGCCGATGGCAGGAGCGATCGGGATCTCGTACTGATCAGCGGCGTACTCGGGCGCGAAGCACTCTGGCTCGAGCCCGGCAGCTGCGAGTGCCGCAAAGAGTTTCGATGCGAACGGCTCTAGTTTGCGCAGCGAGGGTAGTGAGAATGGTGCTGCCCGCACGTCCGTGGGCATTTGGAATTCTTGCTCGAAGCTGGATTGCATCAGCAGTCCGGCCTCGCGTTCGAGATCCGCGAGTGCGTTGCGGAGGAAGGTCCGTGGGCAGGCTACCCAAGGTGTGCCGTCTAGCTCGTGGAGGTCTCCGAGCACGAGATCGAGTGGCGTCGAGTCGCCCAACTCGACGTGGCACCGGCTCGAAAGGTCGGGGAGCAGGCGGAGGTCGCCAAGACTGCCGAATGGATTCGGATTGACAATGCCACCGAAGGGTGAGAGCGAGAGGTTGGCAGGCACCCAGCCGACTCCGGTGGCGAGGTGGCTGGCGAGCTGGCTGGCAGGTACGGCCCGACCACGGACGACCGCGACGAGATCGCAGGTCGCGATCAGGCAGAGTGGTTCAGGCAGCATCGGAGGGCTCGGGGCTCCCGTTGTCCCACAGGCCGATCACGAAACCAGCGGTGATCAGAGCGGTGCGCATTTGAGCGGCGGCCGTCGGGGGTAGGAGCAGTACGACGCCACCATCCGTCATGTTTGGGCGGCGCAACGCCAGCGCGACGTTCTCGATTGGCTGGAGGTGGAGCGCATTTGCACCCAAGCTCCGGTATGTGTCACAGATCAGTACGAGCGTGCCCGCAGGGCCGTCGATTGTGCCGGCCGCACCGACGAAATGTCCCACGTTCCAGTCGGGGGTTGTTCCAGCCTGCCAGTCCCCCGTTTCGAGATAGGCGTTGAGTCGTACCTCGTCGGCGGTCGCTCCCCATAGGTACTGCGTGCCGACGTTCATGACGACGACACCGGGTCTGTCAATTGCGCGGATGATGGCGAACAGTGCGCGCAGATCCTCCGTCTCGAATGGGCCGGAGATCGGTACGGCCTCGAGGCCGCCTTCGGACAGTGCACCGACAGCGCGGATCACACCCGCGATCGAGGTGCCCGACAGCTTGGGGTCGTCGACGCGTGGGTGCTCTAGGCGGTAATCGCTGCGGCCAGGCTCGCCTGGTGGCAGCTCGTCGGCGTGCGAACCTCGCGCGATCACCGAACCAGCCAGTGCGCCAACGGTGTCCTGGTCGAGCACGCCACCGTCGGGTGCTGTCGTAATGCCAGCGACGCGTAATGCGAGCGTGCCCCAAAAAGCGCCACAGAGGTCATCCTTTTGGGGTAGTTCCGCATCGTGTAGCGGCAACAGACGGTCACCACCCGGTAGCAGCGACAGATTGGCGGTGACACTCGCGGGAAGCTGGGTATCGGTCATGGGGGAATCGTACGTGTCGGTTGGCTGCGATGTAACCCGCGCGAGATTATGTAGTGGAAACACCGCACCAGTCGAGGGCGAGTAGAGCAAACGTCTTGCAGGCGATGATGATTTCGTCGATCGGTACGTGCTCGTTTGCTGCGTGGGCGAGCCGCAGATCGCCAGGGCCGTAGATGACGCTCGGCACACCTGCTGCTTGGTACCAGGTCGCATCGCAGACGCCACCGAAGCCCTGGTGGTGTGCAGGTCCGGCAAGGCGCGTACCGATCACCGCGTGCTCATGCGCGCGTTCGAGCGAAGCGAGGACTGGGTGGTCTTCAGCGAGCTGGTACGGCTCCCATTCGAGCTTCCACTCCACGATCGGTGGATGCTGGCGCAGCCATGGATCGAGCGCAGAGGCGAGCGCGATTTGGCGTTCGATCGCGGCCTTTGTGGTGGCACAATCGTCGTCGGGGTGGAACATCACGCAGTACTCAATCAACACCGACTCAGCGAGGAAGAACGGTACGTCGATACCCCACGGCGAACCGTGGATTACGCCGGGAAGCAGGCCAAACTTGCCGTGCGGAAAGAGCGGGTGCCGCTTCGTTTCGGCCCACTCATCTTCGAGTCGATTGAGCGCCTCGTAGATAACGAAACCCTTGTCGATCGCGTTGACGCCAAGTCGAGCGCCGTCGAGCGTGCTGTGTCGTGTCTCGCCCCGAAAACCTGAGTGGGCTGTCTTGCCGGTGATGCGTACCGAGAACCAGAGCAGACCGGGCGTGATCGGCACGATCGCGAGTGGCACGTCGAGTCCGCTCGGCTCGGCAATTACGACCACGTCACCCGTGTACCCCCGCTTGATCGTGGCTGTTGTGCCCGATTCGTGGTCGCCGACCTCTTCTCCAACGACGGCGACGAGTGTCAGGTCGCCGGCGAGGCGCACACCAGCGCGGTGCAATGCGACCGCAGCGTACGCCTGAGCGAGCACGCCGGCTTTCATGTCGGCCGAGCCTCGGCCGTGGATACTGCCATCGTGCGTCTCGCCCGAGAACGGCTCGCCACTCGTCCAGGTCGATGGGTCGCCTGCCGGGACGACATCAATGTGTCCGTTGTAGACGAGGCTGCGGCCGCCGCCGGTTCCGCGCACCACGCCGACGGCGTTGTCCCGCCCCGGTTCGATCGCGAAGACGTCTATCTCGGCACCCGCCTCGGCGTAAATGCTCGCTACGAGCTGTGCGACCTCACTCTCCAACCCGACCAGTGTGGCGTAGTCTTGGCCCGGGTATTTTGGTTCGACGCTCGCGATGCGCACAGCCTGTTGGACTGTGCGAACGAGTTCGGGGGTCAGCCGATCAATCTCGGCGAGGACGCGCTCCTGAAGGGCGGGGTCAACTGGCATGGTGTTCCTTGGTCGCTTGATGATAGTTCGTCAGCGCGACTGCTGGTGCGTTGGCAATGGTGCCGCTGATGCGCGCGCACGCCGGCTGCATTTAGACTCCGCCCGTACGCCGACGTAGCTCAGTTGGTAGAGCACTTCACTCGTAATGAAGGGGTCAGCGGTTCGAATCCGCTCGTCGGCTCTGGGGAATCGCCTCCAGGCCTGGTGTTGTGGGCATTGATGAGCGACCCAGGATGGTGTTCCCCCGGTTTCGTGGACTCGGGTTGCTGGAGTTTCAAGCTGCCGTAAGTCGTGGGAGTGGAAGCTCGACTGGTTTGTGCAGAACGGGTTCAAGCTCGGCGAGAACCTCGTCACCACTGAGGCTGACCCGGCCGGCGGGCTCGATCAGGGGGAGCTGACACGGGTGGCCCAGGAGATCGACGACCTCCTGTAGGACACTGTCCTTCCGCAAGCGCCCGCAGGCGACTCAATCTACTGCGAACTGGGTCATATTAGACCCAGTTCGCAGTAGTGCCTTCGATCGGATACTGCAACTCGGGTCATCTATGACCTATAATGCAGCTATGCCTCAGACTTCCACGCTCAGCAAACTAGCGGATATCGCCGAGGAGCAATGGGGCCTCGTCACCCGCCGCCAGGCCGAGAACGCCGGAGTCTCGCCAGCCACACTCAAGCGGCTGATCCGAGACGGTGGACTCGAACGCACCGCTCCGGCCGTGTACCACCTGGCAGGAGCCCCAGAGCCCGACCACCTTTCTCTGCGCGCGGCATGGCTACAACTCGCGCCCGAGATACTCGGCTGGCAGCGCAAGCCCGAACAGGGGGTCGTCTCCCATCGGTCGGCCGCCGCCCTGTACGGGCTCGGCCATCTGCCCGCGGACGTCCACGAGTTCACCCTCTCGAAACGACGCCAGGTCCGCCGGCCGGATGTGCGGATTCATCAGCGGAAGCTCGGGGATGACGAGTGGATCATCCTGCGCGGACTCCCGGTCACGCGGCCCTCGCGGATTGCCGCGGACCTACTTGCGGACCGGGAGGACCCGGAGGCAGTCGGCCAGGTCATCGCCGACGCCCTCCGTGGTGTCAACGATTACGCGGGGACGTTTGTGGAAACACTCGGGCCGCATGCGGCGCAGCTCGGGCTGCGCCGCGGAGACGGCGTCGCCGTGCTTCGCTGGCTCCTCGATCTAGTCGGGGACCCGGAAACCTCGCGCTGGATGGAGGAAGCACGCGTCGTGTGGACCGACATCTCGCCACTGCATTTCCAGCAGGCATCAAAGGACGCAGCAGCGCAGGACGGGTCCCGTGGCTGACGAGCGCGGATACGAAAGTCCCGGCGCATTTCGCCGCGCGCTGACAGACAAGCTCAAGAACGCGGCCGAGGAGAGTCGATGGACGCTGCAGCAACTGCAGCGTCAGATGGCATATGACCGCCTGCTCGAACGCCTCTACCTTGTCGACGAGAGTTGGATCGTGAAGGGCGCAGCTGCCCTGCTCGCACGAGGCCTCGGGGTGCGCGCCACGATCGACATTGACGTGTTCCGCAACATCGCCCGCGAAACGGCGGAGCGCGAGCTGCGCGACGCGGCAGGCAAAGACATCGGGGACTGGTTCCGCTTCGAGGTTGGTCCACCGCGGCCGGTGCGAGATGGCGCTTCCGGGACGCGCCTCCCCGTGAAGGCGTACGTGGGGACGACGGTTTGGGCGGCCTTCTACGTCGACCTCGTCGGGTTCGGGGTGACCATGACAGGCGATCCCGAGAAGGTGTCGGCGCTGGCCCGTGTCGTCATGCCCGATGTCGAGCAGCACGGGTACTGGGCGTATCCCCTCGTAGACCACATCGCCGACAAGGTTGCCGCGACGTTCGACCGATACGGGGAGACTCAAGCGCCGTCGACTCGTTACAAGGATCTCGTCGACCTGGTAGCGATCGTGACCGAGGCGTCGGTGACGGCGCAGCCGCAGATGGTGGCGCTGGCCTCGGAAGCCAAGCGGCGCGGCATCATGCTGCCGCCACGGTTTGATGTGCCCGCACGCGACCTGTGGGAGCGGGGCTACGCGGCGGAGGCTGGCCGGTCGCTCCTGCCGGAGGCTCGCACACTCGATGAGGCGCTCGCCGTCGTCCGCCCCTTCCTCGACCCGCTTCTGGACGGAACGGCGGCCGGACAGTGGCATCCCAAGCAAGGGCGCTGGGTGTCCTAAGCAACCAGTGGCGCATCACTCGTTGTGAAGGGGTCCGCGGTTCGAATCCGCGCGTCGGATCACCCCCATCGTGCACCCGCTACCTGCTCTGGTTGTCTGCGGCCCTCGCCGGTGCGACACTATGGTCGTGGCCTCCTTCGTCGATACGTTCGGGCTCCGGGTTCCGGTCGTGCAAGCGCCGATCGGCGCGTGTGCCGGCCCCGATCTCGTCGCGGCCGTCGCGGAGGCGGGCGGCTTGGGGTTACTGGCAGGGACGTGGGCCACGCCGGAGGCGCTTCGCGAGACGGTGGCGCAGGTGCGCCAGCAGTCGTCGGGCCTGTTCGGTTGCAATCTGGTGCTGCGGTTTCCGATCGACGACCAGCTCGACGCGCTCCTCGAGGAGGCAGTGCCCATCGTCACGTTCTCGTGGGGTCATCCGGGGGCCGAACGCGTACGTCGCTGCCAGGCGGCTGGTGCGCGCGTGGTCGTCCAGGTCGGCAACGCCGCCGCGGTTGACGCGCTCGTGGACGACGGGATCGACGCGTTGATCGCCCAGGGCGTCGAGGCGGGCGGACACGTGCAGTCGTCGACACCGCTCGCGCAGCTTCTGCCCGACGTGCTCGCCCGGGCAGGCTCGGTTCCCGTCATCGCAGCAGGTGGGCTGACGTCCCGCGACGACGTTCGCGGGGTCATCGACCAGGGTGCACAGGCGGCGATGCTCGGTACGCGCTTCGTCGCTACGCGGGAGAGCCTGGCCCATCCCGACTACAAGGCGCGGTTGGTCGAGTCGGATGCCGCCGACGCGGTCCTGACGCTCGCCTTCGACGGGGATTGGCCGTTCGGGCCGCACCGCGTCCTGCGCAACAGCACCTTTGTCGAGTGGGAAGCAGCCGGCTGTCCGTGGCCGGGTGAGCGCCCCGGCGAAGACGACATCGTGCTCACCCGAGGGTCTCTCTCGATCCGACGCTACGCCGACCACGAGCCGCTTGCCGGCGATGTCGGGGAGGTAGAGGCGGCCTGCCTGTATGCGGGGTTGGGAACGGGTGGCATCAGCGATCTTCCCGGTGCCGGAGAGTTGGTCACGCGACTCGCGCCGCTTCCAACTCATCATCCGTGATACCGGCGGCAGCAATGCTTGCAGCAACAGGATCGGCAAGAAGCCGTCGGGCATTCTCAATACCCGCAGTGAGTTCCGACGTGTGACTAGCCTTGTACTCAGCCCAGGCCTCTGCCAGGAGAGCGCCCTGAGACTTGCCGGACAATGCGGCGAAGACTTCAACCTCGCGCTTCGTTTCACCAGGTAGCTTGACTTGATTAGATGGCATCGAATTTCCCCCCTGGGATGACAAGTCGAAAGATAGACTAGTTGAACACGAATATCCATGATGGGTGGCCGACGCGGTCAGTTTTTCGCTTACGTGCATAGAATCGTCACAAACCAGTACTCCCGCGCCGGAATTAACCCACGGTTATGTCAGGAGAGCCAGTTTCATCCACCCGCAGGTCGCGGGGCCCCCCGACCTGTGAGAATTCCACCATGCCCGTCGACGAACCCTGGGAAGCGATTACAGAAGGGCTGCTGATCGACCTCGCCGGCCCGGCAGCGTATGACCGCGGACTTCGCTATTACCACGACGGTCGTGTCGTCGACTTCGAATCGGTCAGCGACGACACCATCCGTGCAGTGGTCGCCGGGACAACGCGGTATGTGACCCAGTTGATGATGGCGGACGGGATGGTGGGTGCTGCGTGTACCTGTCCGGTTGGCGAGCGCGGCCAGTTTTGCAAACACGCGGTGGCCGTTGCGCTGCAGCTGATCGACCCAGCCGACGAAGCGCCTGAGCGTCCGGGTCGAGCCCACGCCACCAAGCGCGCATCCATGCCGCTCGACCTCGAGGCCGAGCTACGGGCCGAGTTGCAACGGGCACCGAAGGATCCACCTGTCGACGCAATCACAGTGCGGGCGTTCGATGACCCAGCCTGGCGTGACCAGCTGCCGTCGAAACTGTCTGGCAGCCGTGGCGTGTCGCCCGATCCTGCGCAGTACAAGGCAATGCTGCAGAGCGCGTTTCGGGTGAGCGGCTTCCTTGAGTGGGACCAGATGGGCGACTGGGAGAATCGCGCGTACGACGCGATCGAATCGCTGCAGGATCTTGTCGAAGCTTGCCCGCGCGATGCAGTGAAGCTTGCCGAGTACGCCCTCAAGCGGTGCAATGTGGTGTACCAACGAGTCGACGACTCCGGTGAGATTTCGATGCTGATCACGTGCGCAGAACGCATCCACCGCGAAGCGTCGCTACGCGCGGGCGAGGATCCGGTCAAGCTCGCAACCCGCCTGTACGCGATCGAGACCGAATCCGAGCTCGACATACTCAGTGACGTCTACACCACGCATGCCGACGCGCTGGGCGAAAAGGGGCGAGCGAAATACCGCCAGCTCGCAGAATCGGACTGGGAGGTATTGCGCGACGCGGGCAATAGTGACGACGGGACACTGCGCCGTCGACGCAGCCGAGTCGGGAGCATTCTCGAGCAGGTCGCCCGCGCCGAGCGCAACGTCGACGCTATCGTCATCTACGTAGGCGACGGCTTCGAGTACAGCGGGCGCTACGCGGCGGTGGCAACCGCCTGCATGGATATCGATCAGCTCGACGCTGCAGTCGAATGGTGCGACCGCGGCTTAGCTGTCGCACCCGACAACCATCGCATCCACGAGGTCCTCGTCGAGGTGCGCCTGCGCCGCGGCGAACCAAAACTCGCACTCGAACCCGCCTGGACGATGTTCGAGCGCACGTGCTCTCCGCCCGAATTCGAGCGTCTTCGCCAATCCGCCGAGGCGGCGCAATGCTGGAAGACCTGGCGCAAGCGCGCGTTCGACTACACCCGAAAGCAAGCTCGCGGCAGCGACGCAGATGCCACGCGCCTCGTACAGTTGCACCTCCACGAGGACGAACTCGAGGAAGCATGGTTGGCCGCGACACGTCGAGGCTGCGCATCGCGCCTGTTGATGCAGCTCGCCGAGCGACGCGAGACGACCCACCCGGCCGAATCTGCGGGCGTCTATCTCAGCCACATCGACGACGTGCTCAACAGCAACCGCAAGCACCGCTACGACGAGACGGTGCGACTGCTCTCCCGCGCGAACGCACTGCTGGCCGCCGACGACGAACGCGCGATCTTCGAACATGCGTTGGTACAACTGCGGGCCCAACACGGACGCAAGCCAACCCTGATGGCCAAGCTCGACGCACGTGGCTGGTGACGCGACCGACGATTGGTCAGCGAAGTGGTCAACAAGCAGGTTCGGCCGGCCCATTTCGTCGAAGATATGTCGAAGATGCCAGAGGAAATCGAGGTCGACGGCTGTCCATCGATGTCCAGCAAGAGTTCCGCGATTTTCAGGTCAATCATGTCCGCACATGGATGGAGATAGACCGCCGTTTCCTCGCTCAGGGTGGCTCGTAATGAAGGGGTCTGCGGTTCGAATCGGTTTCGTGATGGAGTCCGATCCCATCACGAAAGTTGCTTATTCGATTTAGGTCCGGTGCTCAGAGACGAGCAGGAGGCGTATTTTTCCTTTTTCCTAAGCCGAAAATGGGGCAATATTCCCTCTTTGTCGTGCAGAAACTGGGGGGGTTGTCGCATGTACACGTGCAATAACCGGGGGGTTTTATGCACGGAGCCGTGCAAAATATGGGGAGGTACGGTATTTGTCGGACCTAAGTTGGATAAGCAACTCACGAAATGGGCTAGCGTGGTCCGGGTGCGTAAGATCTGCGTATGACGGATCCTCAGAACGCACCGGTCGGGGCTTTGGCTAGTACGGTGTCGCGGAGCCGACTCGAAGCTATCTCGGACGGCATCATGGCGGTGGCGATCACGCTACTGGTCCTACGTATCGACCCGCCAACTCCCGCCCCGGGTGAGTCGCTTTCTGATGCGTTGCTGCAGACCACGTTGGGCGAACTCGGCATCTTTGCGCTCAGTTTCTTCCTGATCGCGCGCTTCTGGCTGCTGCACCACAACGTTTTTACGCACCTGCCTGACCGTGTTTCAAGCAAGCTCGTAGCGCTCAACTTCGTGTTTCTCGCCTTGATTTGTTTGGTGCCCTTCACAAGTGAGCTGTATACCCAATACGGCGGCGATCCCATGGCTTTTGCGGTCTACGCCATCACGATTGCGTTAGCAGGCACCATCATTTCGATCATCGCCGTGCTTGGTGGATTGCCGCTGACACTCCGCTCCGTCGCCGTGCCAGTGATCTTCTGCGCTTCGATCCCGCTGGCATTTGTAGTCCCCGGCTGGGCGTGGGTCCTATGGCTGCTGATCCTGATCGTGCCGTCGCGCCGCCTAGAATCAGGCGGACACTAGGCGACGCTCAATCGCGCTGATCATCCATGGTGTGCTCGCTGTGGATCGAGGGCTTGAGGGGGTGCAGTTGGCGTACGCAGGCGCCGATACCGCTGCAGAGCTGCGACGCACCAGCAGACCGCAAAGCCCGCGCAGGCACAAAGAGCGATAGTGGCTCCAGTCGATACTCCGACGTGGAACGAGATGATCATTCCGCTGACGCTCGCCACTACGGCGACCACCACGGCTACGAGTACCGTGGAGCGAAAACGGCGCGTGACAAGGAACGCGCCGGCTGCGGGTGTAATCAGGAGCGCGGTGGTGAGCAGCACACCAACGGCCTGAATACCACCAGAGATTGCTGGTGCAAGTAGGAGCAGGAGCCCCATGCGCACGAGGTCGGGGCGTAGGCCAATAGCTTGTGCATGCGTGCGATCGGTGGCTGTGAGTTCCAATTCTCGTCGGAAGATAATCAGAGCGATCAGTACGACCCCCGCGATGATTGTCAGCGCAATCAGATCGTTGTTATCAATTCCGAGGATGTTGCCAAAGAGGACATGGCTGAAGTCTCGGAAGCTATTTGTCGTCGACAGCAGCAAGATTCCGAGCGCGAACATGCCGGTGAAGGCGACGCCGATCGCAGCGTCTTCTCGCACATTGTTTCCTCGGGTCAGAACCGCGATCAGCAATACCGTGACGATGGCAGAGATCAGGGAACCCACAATGAGGCTGGCACCGACCATGTACGCAATCACAATGCCTGGTAGCACCGTATGCGCCAGGGCGTCACCAAGAAACGACATGCGGCGAGCCACTACGTGGGTACCTACCGCGGCGCAAGACACCGAGATGAGCACTGCGGCAATCAAGCCGGTACGCATGAATGTGTACGAAAACGGTTCGATCAGCCAGGTCATCAGGTTTGCGCCGCCGTTGCGTGCTCTACGCGCCCCGCGTTCATTGTCACGATGCCGTACCCGGCAGCGCGCGCGTCATCAAGATGGTGTGTGCTCATCAGCACGGCCCCTCCGCGAGCAAGCAGATCGTCAATCACAGACGTGATCGCGTTGCGATTCTCCTGATCGAGTGCAGTCAGTGGCTCATCGAGCAGGAGTAGCTCGGCATTCTGGGCCAATGCCCGGCCGAGCAGGGCGCGCTGGCGCTGTCCACCAGACAGAGATTCCGCGGGGCGATCGGCTAAACCGGACATCCCCGTGCGTTCCAAGGCGTCATCGACGGCGGCGTTGTCGACAGCCGTTCGGCGGCCAAACCAGCCCAAGTGTACGTCGCGCCCTTGCGTGACAAGTCCGCGCACACTGATCGGGAAGCCCCAGTCGATCTCGCTCAACTGGGGGAGATAGGCAGTTCCGTGATGGCATGCACCGACCGGATTACCGAACACCGAGATAGTCCCACCCGCAATCGGGACGACACCGATAATTGCGCGGAGCAGAGATGACTTGCCACAGCCATTCGGCCCGACCAAGGCGAGGCACTCGCCGCGAGACAGCGTCAGATCAACGTCATCCACGGCCACAACAGGGCCTGGATAGGTAACTCTGAGCCCCGTTACCCGCAGTGCTGCGGTCCCAGGAATTGGGTGGGCGTGTCCCCGACCACCATATGGGAGCCAAGGGCTGGAGTGATCGCCGGCCACTACTTACCCGCCAAGGACATGCTGATTACCTCGGCGTTGGACTGCATCATGCCGATGTACGTGCCACCAGGACTGTCCTCCGGCCCAAGCGCATCGGTGTAGAGCGGTGGCGCCAAGGTCACTCCAGTTTCCTTCGCTAGACGGTCGATCAGGTCGGATCCTCCAATGTTCTCGACAAAGATTGCCGGGACACCCGAGGCTCGGATTATGTCAACTAATTTTGCGACCCGAGCAGCCGACGGATCGGCGCTTTCGGTGGAAAAAGAGCCAAGTGCTGTCTCTACGGTAAATCCGTACTGCTTCGCAAAGTACCCGAGGGAATCGTGGTTCGTCACGAGTATGCGTTGTGTGGTCGGGATCAGTTCTACGGCGGTGACGATCTCCGTGTTGAGCTCGACAAGCTTGGCGTCGTAGCGGGCAGCGTTCTCGGTGATCACAGCGGCGCACGCGGGGTTCGCTTTGATCAGCGCGTCGCGCACGGTGACCGTGGCGGTACGCATGTTTTCGGGATTTTGCCAGGCGTGTGGGTCAACTTCGTCGGCGTGGTCCGCGTCCGCTGCCACGCCTTCTTCAGCAGGCGTAAGGGGCGTGACACCCTCCATCGCAGTCACGCGAGTCGCTTTGGCACCTGATGCTGCGTAGAGGTCATCAAGCCACGGTTCGAAGCCGAGCCCGTTGGCGATAATGAGTTCCGCTTCAGCCATCTGCACACTGGCTTCGGGCGTCGGCTGAAAGGCGTGGGCATCGCCATCACGGCCGACGAGCACGGTGGTCTCGACGCATTCCCCACCCACGTTCTGCACGACGTCATCGAGGATACTGAACGTCACAACTGCTTTTGTTGCTTTGGCTGAGGAGCCCGTCGCTTCGACGGATGTGTCGTCAGAACCCGAGCCACACCCCGCGATGCTGATCGCTATGAGAGCCATGCCGAGCGCAAACAGCGGCATTCGAGACGTCGAACGTGTGGCGCGGTTAAACATTGCTTGCCTTTGGGTCGTGCCCACGCAGGGGTGGGATCAGGCAGCACCCTAGCATTACTGATAGTGATTATCAATATAGGATCCGTGCCTCCAGCGCTGTGCCCCGCACTGTTGTTGCTGCTACTCACGATCGTGTTGCCCTACCGTCGAGGGCCGGGCCGAATTCGGGGAGCGCTAGATGCTTTCGAGTTCGACGAAAGCCTGGGCCAGCACTTCGAGGTGCGCATCGACGCTACCGAGGTCTGAACCCATCGTGTTGATCGACACGTGGCTGGCGCCAAGCGCCCGCCACTCCTCTGCCTCGACCTTGATTGCCTCGATGCTGCCCGCCCAAGTGAGAAGACCCTCCATGCCAATCGAGTCGGGGTCGCGTCCAGCCTTGACAGCAGACTCCGCAATGATGGCGCGCGCCTGATCGAGTTCTGGGCCCGGCGAGTGGGGCGGAAACCAGCCGTCGGCAAGGCGACCCATGCGGCGATAGGCGGGGGGAGAACCGCCACCAAACCAGATCGGAATCGGGCGCTGAATCGGCAGCGGCGCGAGGCCCGCAGCAGTGATGCGGTCGAACGTGCCCTCGAAGGTGACGGATCGCTCGGTCCACAGGCGTCGCAGCAGCGGAACCTGTTCGTCGAGACGCTTGCCGCGCGTCGAGAAGTCCTCACCGAGCGCCTCGAACTCGACGTGGTTCCAGCCGACCCCAACACCAAAGCGGAAGCGGCCCTCGGTCAATAGATCGACCTCCGCAGCTTGCTTGGCAACCAGGGCGGTCTGGCGCTGGGGCATGATGATAATCGCGGGGACGAGCTCGAGTTTGGTGATGCCCGCGAGGAACCCGAAGAGCACGAGCGGCTCGTGGAACGTCGAGTCGATGTCGTACGGGCCCGTCCAGTTTTGGTGCACGGAGGTGTCGGCCCCAACGACGTGGTCAAAGGCGAGCAGATGGTCATAACCGAGCTGCTCAACGCCCTCGGCGTACTGGCGTAGATCGGCGACAGAGCCACCGATTTCCGTCTGGGGGAGTGTCACGCCGATGCGCATCGCTGAGTCCGATCCGTTGTCAGGAACATGCATTGTAATGACGATGCAAGCACCGGCTCGCAGCCAACGCACGATCGACTGCCGCCGGGTGGCTTGCGCATGCACGCTGTCGGCCTGGTGACGCAGGCAGATCCTCACACCTGTCTACTCGACGCGGCGTGGCTTCAGCACGAGTGGGTTGCCGAGTATTGGTGACAGTGGAATACTGTGTTGAGGTCGAAGGAGGACGGCAGATGGCGACATGTGGCGAGGCAGCAATTCGACTGCTCGAGCAGTACGACGTGGACACAGTCTTCGGTATCCCAGGCGTCCACACCCTCGAGTACTACCGGGGGCTCGCCGACTCGCCGATTCGGCCTGTCACCCCGCGGCACGAGCAGGGCGCGGGCTACATGGCGATTGGCTATGCGCGGGTAACCGGCAAGCCCGGTGTCTGCATCCTGATCACCGGTGCGGGACTGACGAACGCGTCGACGGCGATTGCAACCGCCTACCACGACTCGCTACCAATGCTGATTATTTCGAGCGGCACAGCCACCGAAGACGCGGAGCAGGGGCACGGCTCGCTGCATGACCTCCCGGATCAGCCCGCGTTTATGGCCACGATCTGCGCGCTCTCGATCGACGTGCGCGATCCTGCCGAGTTGTCCGAGGCCTTTGCGCAGGCCTACGAGGTGTTCAACTCCCAGCGCCCGCGGCCCGTGCACATCAGCGTGCCGATCGACGTGTTGACGATGCCGGCGGCCACTGATCAGCGGTTGCCCGATCGTTCCGTGCGACCACAGCCCGATGCAACGCTTGTTGCACAGGCTGCAGACGCGCTCGCGGCTGCTTCGAGCCCAATAATCCTGCTCGGCGGTGGCACAACGGGCGCGCAGGCCGAAGCGATTGCGCTGGCAGAACGCCTCGGTGCGCCCGTCACGATGACGATCGCAGCTAAGGGTGTCGTGCCCGACACACACCCACTCTCGCTCGGCACGACTGCCACGATCGATTCGATCTTTACTGCCCTCGAACAGTCCGACGTCGTACTGGCCGTCGGTACAGAGTTCTCCGAGACGGATTATTTCTACTCGCCCACAATCGCGCCACCCATCTTTGCTGGCACGCTGATTCGCGTCGACATCGATGCGGGTCAACTCCAGAAGCGCCGTGCCGCCGCGATTGGTATCCACGGCGATGCGGCATTGACGATGGCCGCACTCGATGCTGCGCTTGCAGAGCGCGGACGCACGGACCAGGGCGGAGTAGATCGCGCCGCCGCGATTCGCAGGGCCAACACTTGGTGGGAGGGCGTCGAGGAGTTTCAGCCGCTGCTCAACGCGCTGGCGGAGGCACTGCCGGATAACGGTGTCTTGGCTGTCGACTCGACGCAGCCGGCCTACGCCGGCGCCCACCTGTGGCGCGGCACACGACCAAACGCGCACCTGCACTACGGTGGTTTTGGCACGCTCGGCCCGGCCTTGCCGATGGCGATCGGCGCCAAGTTGGGTGCTCCGGAACGGCCCGTCATGGCGCTCGCCGGCGACGGCGGTTTTCTCTTTACGGTTCAGGAACTCGCGACTGCCGTCGATTTGGGCCTGCCGATCGTGATCGTGATTTGGCAGAACCATGGCTATGGCGAGATCAAAGTCTCGATGGAGCGCCTCAACGTGCCACCTGTCGGCGTCGATATCTCGGCCCACGACTATCTGAAGATCGCCGAGGGTTTTGGCTGCAACGCGGTGCGCGTCGAAACGGTGGATGAGATCGCGGCGTGCGTCACGAAGGCCTTTGCCGGTGATCGCCCGACGCTGATCGAGGTCGTGGCCGAACGCATTGCTCCGGCTGTGCTCTCGGCCCGCTGATACGTTGAGCGGGTGGTAGCCCGGCTCGCACTGCTCGTCCTCGTCCTGCTCGGGATCACCGTTGCGTCGGCTGGAGCCGCACCGGTCGTGCCATGGCAGTTGCTTGCCACGTATCCGCACGACCCGACCGCATTCACGCAAGGCCTCGTTTCGTACCAGGGCGTACTGCTCGAGAGCACGGGTCTCAAAGGGCAATCCTCGATCCGGCGCGTCGATCCACAGACCGGCGTCGTCTTGGCCCGCGTGCCACTCGCAGCTTCGCTATTTGGCGAAGGCTTGACGGTGCTGGGTGGGAAAGCGGTGCAACTGACGTGGACCGATCATCGGATCCTTACGTACGACCCGAAGACGCTTGTGCGCCTACGGAGCCGCGTCTACCGCTTCGTGGGGTGGGGGCTAACGACGAATGGCACGCAACTAATCGCGAGCGATGGCACGGCGACTGTCCGCTGGCTGGACCCGACGACACTCAAGGTCGTTCGCTCGATTACGGTGACCGACGACGGACGGGCGGTCGACCAGATCAACGAACTCGAACTGCGCAACGGCGTGCTGTGGGCCAACGTCTGGCATAGCGATCGCATCGCCCTGATCGACCCGACGACTGGACGCGTGCGTGCCTGGGTCAATCTCCGCGCGCTCCGTGCACGCCTGACGACACCCGGCGAGGTGCTCAACGGCATTGCGCGCGACCCGATCAGCGGGCAGGTAGCCGTCACGGGCAAGTATTGGTCACAACTCTTTGTGATTCGGCTGACACAAAAGATCCCGCGCTAGGCCAGTTCGAAGCGAATCGGCAGTGCGCCCACCTGGAGCGTGCTGGCGCCGAGCGCGTGGAGTTTGTCGTTCCCTTCGACGATCGTCAAAAAGTGATTACCAGCGAGCTGGCCGGCCTTCGAGGCAAAGCAGCACGGGCCATACGGGAAGAGCAACTCGCACTCCGAGATGCCGCCGGGGTACCAGAGGATCTCGCCGGGCGCGGGATGGCTGGTCGGGTCCTCAAAGGGGACGCCGAGATCGAAGTCGCCGAATGGTACCCAGCACGATTCGCCGCTCCAGCGCACGTGGATCATCTTGTTCTCGTAGGGGAGCATGCCGAGAAACGCCTCGCAGGTCTTGGGCGAGAGGTCGTGCTCGAGCCGCGCGACAAACTCCACGTCACCACACGTAATGCGAATCATCTGCTCAGCCATCTCGGTTCCCCCATCAGAATTGGTACTGGCGCAGTGTGACGCACGGCGGCGGCGCACGACGCGGTTAGCCCACCGAAGGCGTCGAGCAGCTGTCGACGGCGGCGTCTAGGAGTGGGCACAAAGGCGGTCGGGTCTGCGACCATGCGCGCACCATGATGCGCAGTCCCGACCCAACACCAGACCAACTCTCGCTCGCGACGCAGGCAGCACTCGACGATCTCCCACCAAACAATGTGTTTCGCACCCTGGCGCACGCGGACGCGGCATTCCCGTCGCTGATGACGCTGACGGCCAGCCTCTGGAACGACGCCGTCCTGTCGCAACGTCATCGCGAACTCGCGATCTTGCGTACGGCGCGCCTCGTCGATTCGGCGTACGAGTGGATGCACCACATCGAGGTGGCTCGCATGGTTGGCATCAATGACGATGAGATCAATGCGATCGATGTCGATCGGCTAGAGCAGGTCGATTTTGCTGCTTCCGACCGCTTGCTGCTGGACGCTGTGCCACGCATTCTTCAGCATCGCCGGTCGGACGACGCCGTCTTTGCCGCACTCAACGATGTCTTCTCTGTGCGCGAACTCGTCGAGCTCCACCTCGTCGTCGGCCTCTACTCGACGATCGCTGGTGTTGTTGCCGATTTTGACATCGAGCTCGATGGGCAGTCGGGCGCCTTCGATCTCGACCACGACGATCGCGGTCCGCGGCTCGGCTGTTAGTCAAACTGCACAAAAGGACCCGGGTCCTTTTGTGCAGTTTCGCTCAACGGAGCGACCAAAATGCACGCACGAGAACGAGCGCGACTGGAGCCTCTGGCTCGACCTCGCGAGCAGGGCACGATCGTGGTGGGCGGCTGATGCTACTGGTGCGAGTCGAGCAAGTCGACAAACGCGCGGGGTGTCAGAACGCGTGGCTCAGCGTCGGGCAGGTGGGTCAGATGACGGTCACCGGAGACGATCAGCTGGGCTCCGGCCGCGCGCGCCAGCGATACGAGGTAGTCGTTCTTGGGATCGGCAGTCGCACCCCGCAGGAGCGGCGGATCCTCGACGACGACGGCCGCGGCGCGAAGTCTCGTCAGCAGCCGATCTGCATCGCGAGAAGGGAGCCGCTCGACGAGGTGGGGACGGCGGACAACGTCTTCGAGTTCGGTGAGCAGCGCGGGTGACACGATCAGATCGAAGGCACCCTCTGCGAAGAATCGGATGATGCTCGCGGGAGCGCCGTTGGGAGAGATCAGCCCGGAGACGAGGACGCCCGGGTCGATGACGGCACGGATCACCTACGCCGCGGCGTCACGCTCAACGCGCATCGCCCGAAGCTCGGAGTTGGCGAGCTCCATCGCGTCCGCCTCCGACAGATCGGCGTTCCGTGCCCAGACACGCTCGAGCAAGCCGATCAGCGTACTTTCGCGCAGCGCGTCGTCGATCAACTCCGACACGGGTCGTCCACGTCGTGCCGCTGCGACACGAATCTCACGGAGAACATCCTGATCCACGTACATCGTCGTCTTAACCTTCGCCATCGGGTCGGATTGTACCAGCATGCCGTCATGAAGGAAAGACGCTAGATGTTCAACCGTGACTCGCTCGCCAACTATGAGCCGCCCCGTTTGCCGCTAGAAGCCGCGCGTCAACCGGTCGGCCGTAGCACCACGACCAATGATCACGTCGTGCACCATGGCGGGCGAAAACAGGCCATGCGCGACGACGCCAGGCACGCTGCTGAGCCACGCATCGAGGGCCTCGGGGTCACCCGTCGCCCCCATGTAGTCGGCAATCACGTTGCCATCCGGACTCGCAGGCACATCGCGCAACTCGACGTCTTGCAGCAGCCGCATCGTGCTGGCAATGCCGTACTGCAGCAACTCGAGCGGGATTGGAGCGACGAGACGATCGACAGTCTTCGACGAGTCGGCGATCACCACGAAACGATCCGCCATCGTGGCCACAATCTTCTCGCGCGTATGCGCCGCGCCACCACCCTTGACAAGCCACCAATCAGGCGCAATCTGGTCGGCACCATCGATCGCCAGATCGAGCTGATCAACCTCGGCAGCGTTCTCGACGACGAGGCCAAGCGCACGCGCCGCCTCCTCAGTCTGGACCGATGTTGCAACACAACGAATATCGAGCTTGCGGTCGGCGATCGCGGGCAGCAAGAAGGCAACAGTCGAGCCAGTGCCAAGCCCGATGCGCATGCCATCCTCGACAAGCAATGCGGCAGACTCCGCTGCGACGCGCTTCTCCGTGTCTTGATCCATACGGTGAACGGTAGCGGCACAGATCGCGCCGGTGTATCGTGAGTGGGAGGGTCATACGACACCAACGGTCGGTATCGCGCGTCGAACCGCCCGGCAATCGCGCAACTCCGTGCGAGCGCCGCTTCAGCACCCTCCATAGCATCATGACCATGGATCGCTCGATTCACGTCCGTCTCGATGACACCGCCCAGCAGGCGCTCGATGAGCTTCGCGCATCTGGGGTCAACGCTGCCGAGATCGTGCGCAGCGCGTTAGCGGATGCTGCGGTGCGTTCTCGACTCCGCAAGCGTCATCAGAATGACCCACCGTACGACCCGAACGACCCTGCGGAACGCGAGGAGCTACGCATTATCAGCGAGTTGATGGCGAGCGTGGCTCCACAGTGGGACGACACGTAGGTGCTTCGGGGCCTGTAGGCAGAACCGCTAGCCCGCGGCATCCGCATCGGCCAAGATCACCGAGGCAGGAGCAACGACGCGACCAGCGGGAATCGATCGATCGCCGGCCAGCAACTTTTGCAATGCCTCGCGCTTGTCGGCACCCGTAATCAGCCAGAGCAGACCACGCGTCCGGGTCAGCGCCGGGTACGTCAAAGACATCCGGTGCGTGCCCTGGTACTCGCCACCCGTGACGGCCACGAGACGGTCGTCGATCTCGAGGATCGGATCGTTCGGCACCAGCGATGCCGTGTGCCCATCCGGGCCGAGGCCGAGATGGATCATGTCGATCGTCGTTGGCAGATCGCCTGCATACTGGCGTGCCGCTGCCTCTAGATCCGCAGCATTGACGGGCATCGGGTGGATCTGGACCGGCAACTGCGGGCCGAGACACTCGCGCAGATGCGTCAGATTGCGGCTCGCGTCGCCCTCGGGGGCGATGCGCTCATCAACCTGATACAGCTCGATCGACTCCCACGGCACGGCAAGATCTGCCAGATCCGCAAACATCGCCCACGGCGAGCGGCCGCCACTGACCGCCAGCGAGAACACGCCACGCTCGGCGACCGCCGCTCGCGCAGCCTCTGCAACACGTGCCGCCGCCGCCTTCGAAACCGCCGCCGCATCGGGCAGCACGATCAACTCGTGCTGCATCAGGCCTTTTTCTCGTTATGGCCGCCGAACTCGCTGCGCATCGCCGACAGCACCTTGCCCGTGAACTTGCCGAGGCCACGCGACTCGAAGCGTTGGAGCAGAGAAGCGGTGATGACTGGGGCCGGGACGCCCTCTTCGATCGCAGCGATCGTCGTCCAGCGACCCTCGCCAGAATCGGACACGCGACCGTCAAACGCATCGAGCTCGGGGTCTCCGGCAAGCGCGCTAGCCGTCAGATCGACCAGCCACGAGCCAACAACAGAGCCGCGGCGCCAGACCTCCGCGACCTCGGCCACATCGATCTCGTACTGGTAGTACTGCGGATCCCGCAGGGGTGTCGTCTCGGCATCGATCTCCTGCTGATGCAGGCCGACGTTGGCGTGCTTGATGATGCTCAGACCCTCAGCGATCGCAGCCATCATCCCGTACTCAATGCCGTTATGCACCATCTTGACGAAGTGCCCAGCACCATTCGGGCCACAGTGCAGATACCCGTCGGGGGCCGTGCCATCCGTGCGCGTGCGGCCCGGCGTGTCCTCGGCCGTACCCTTGCCCGGCGCGATCGTCTTCCAAATCGGGTCGAGGCGCTCGACAGGCTTGTCCTCGCCGCCGATCATCAGGCAGTAGCCGCGCTCGAGACCCCAGACGCCACCGCTCGTGCCGCAGTCGACGAAGTGGATGCCCTGCGCCGCCAACTCTTTAGCGTGCTTAATGTCGTCGCGATAGTACGAGTTGCCACCATCAATGATCGCATCGTCCTTGGCGAGCAATGGCTTCAACTCGTCGACCATTTGCTGCACGATCGCGGCGGGAACCATAATCCAGACGTTGCGTGGAGCCTCCATCTTGGCGACGAGATCCGCAATCGACGAGGCCCCCGTGGCCCCCTCTGCCGCGAGCGCAGAGACGGCGTCCTGGTTGACATCGAAGACGACGCAGTCATGACCATCGCGCATCAGACGGCGCACGAGATTCGCGCCCATCCGGCCGAGGCCAATCATGCCGAGTTGCATTGGGTGTTCAGTAGCCATCTGTTTCTCCAGTGTCCTACGCGCGCCTCATGGCGCGGTAGCGACGGATCAGTGCGTTGGTCGAAGAGTCGTGCTTGAGGTCGGGTTCGGTTGTGCTCTCGAGTTCGGGGATGATCGCCACGGCCAGGGCCTTGCCGAGCTCGACGCCCCACTGGTCGAACGAGTCGATACCCCAGATCACACCCTCCGTATGGACAGCGTGTTCGTAGAGCGCGACAAGCGTGCCGAGTTGAAACGGTGTCAGCCGGTCTGCGAGGATCGTGTTCGTCGGGCGATTGCCCTCCATCACACGGTGCGGAGCAACTGCGGCGGACGTGCCTTCCGCCAGCACCTCGTCCTCCGTCTTGCCGAAAGCGAGTGCCTCGGCCTGCGCGAAGACATTGCTCATCAGAATCTCGTGGTGCTCACCAAGCGGGTTCAGCGACGAGCCAAAACCAATCAGGTCGACGGGGATCAGG